>BNJT01002838.1_pt1 | contig 35766 bp, 47 predicted proteins | sample 8540491 | NCBI WGS metagenome assembly BNJT01 (sample SAMD00202455, study PRJDB9452) | human saliva metagenome | host: Homo sapiens | reverse complement strand
CAGCATTATCTGATATAGATAAGGCTTTTCGTAAAAATTTACTCAGCTTTTTGAAGATCAATATGTGGCACAGGGATTTGAAAAGAACAGAAGTATTGAGGAAACATTGAAATTAGGGATGGGAATTACTAAAATATTGCCAAGAACAGAGTTGAAGAGAATTAGGATGAATATTTGGAATAGTTACCTGCAGGAGATGAATAGTTATGGCGAAAATTGAATGTAACTTACCCGTATGGAGCTTTTCAAGACTTAAAATAAGACTTAAAAACAGCAGTAAGAGGACATAAATTACTAAAAAGATAAACAGGATGAATTAATGCGTCAGTTTATTGATATGATAAAGAAAAATAAGAAATTACGTGAAAAAGTAAGAAATGTTACAGAATTCCTGCGATTTCCTTTTATCAAGAGGAGTATGTCTGATGAAATGTCGGACGCCATTGCTATCCTAAAGAAAAATAGGAGTGGAAGTTAAAAAGAAGAATATAATGAGCGTTAATGTACCTCAAATGACTTTTGTCAGGGAAAATGAGGAATCAGAATGATATGTCCTTATGCGTATGCACAGACATCTGCAGATCTGGATGATGCAATTGATGGACTGAACAGTGTTATGGATAATCTGCTTGAGCTGGCTGAAGTGGGAAAGCCTGTCAGCTTATGGCGGATGAAGTCGAAAAAGACAAGACGGCGTGTAAATGCACTGGAATACATGACAATACTGCAGCTTCAGGGAAACAATAAGATTTATTCAGATGAAACTTGATGAAATGAACGTGGAAGCATAACAAGGTTTATGAAGGTTAAGGACATGATGTCCAAAAAGGAAGCATAAAAACATAGGAAAGAAAGTCAGGACTCTCTAAAAAATAATAGTTTGTAATATATTACTGTCGAATAATATTCGTAAATATATTATAGGACTTTGCTTTAAGGAGTTTCATGATTTTTGTTTTAATGATTATTTTATTGAAGTTATAGGGTATAATAATATAAAATAAAAAGGGAGATGTAAAATGAGTAAAATATTATTTCATTTTTAACATAAGAAAGGTGGAGTTGGAAAGACAACATTGTGTAAAAGAAATCGGATATTATTTATCGGAAAAAGAAAAGATTTTAATTATAGATATTGATCCTCAATCAAATTGTACACAATCTGACAAATTTAAGATAATTGGAAAAAGAAATCGAAAATATTAATCAAAAATCAGAATTACCGTCAATCCAGAATATAAAAAGAACAGAAATTATTGATGAAAATATTGAAATAGAAAAATTATATGTAAAATTATCCGATACATTAGATATTATACCAGGAGAACTAGAGACAATTTTTATGGAAAGAGAAACATCAGGAAGTGTAGAACAGAAATTATATAATTTTATTGAAGATTACAATATGAGAGAAAAATATGATTTCATTTTTATAGATTGATCATCCTACATATTCATTTTTATACTATTTCTTCATTAGTTGGCATCAGATTATTATTTTGTTCCATTAAAACCAGATATATATTCTTTATTTGGATTAGATTTACTTGAGAGAGTGATAAAGAAATAAAGAGAATTATGAAAGCAAATTTTTCATTGAAGCCCATTCAGAACTTAGGTGTAATATTTACTATGATAAAAGAAGAGCAAAAAGGGATGCAACGGATTGAGCAGATAAAATCAAATTCGAAATTTGAAAATATGTATTTTTCAAAAATAATTTTAGATATTATGATAAAATAAATACTTTTGAAGTTGGATAGTTTATTTTTAGATAGAAATGATAAAGGATTAACAGAAAATTTATCTTTAATATCTAGAGAATTCATTGAAAGGATGAGTGATTTAAATGAAAATTATTACCTAAAATTTAAATAAGCTTAAAAAATATGAAATCATCAAAAATAAAAATATGAATTATATTCTATTTTTACTGTATTAATAATTGAAAAGGAACACTTTAAAAATAATACAGATTTAAAAAGATTTTTATAAGAATTTTAGGATTTGACTTTAAAGAATATATTATGAGAAATAGAACGATGATACTTTCTAAAGTATTAAAAACAATTTCTTCATTACAGGAAAAATGAAATTGAGATATGTATAGAAAAATTTACAATTCAATGAAAAACCTAGAAATAGAAGAAAATAGAAGAAAAAGAAAAGTTAAAAGAATTAGAAAAATGCTGAAGAAAATTACATAGATGAATTATTACAAAAATTTTCTAGAAATAGGTAGGTGCACATGAAAAACAGTAAATATTTAAAATTTTATCTGAAAATTTTAAATTATAAATATGAGAAAATATCTGAAAATTTTTCTAAATTAGAAAATATTTATAAAAGAAGTAGAAAGCATATTTATAATATTGATTTTTAATAAAGAAAAATTGTAGTAAAATATTAAAAATAGATTTTATAGAAATTATTACAAATCATCTACTGGGATTACTTCTCAGTATTCCAAATAATTTTCATCCATCTATAGACTTCTGTTTTAGAGGTGCTATTGAAGGAATGATAAAATTCATTTATCAAGACAAAATAGGAAAAATATGGAATTATAAAGATATCTCTAAATTGGCTAGTAGAAATCTAAAAGATGAATTGAAAAAGAAATAAAGGAGTATTTAAATAGTTTTTATTCTTTGTATTCTGATTATTCTAACAGTTTGCATATAAAAAATAAGACTGAAATAGATATCTGAAACAATTAATGAGATTATAAAAGGAATTAGATTATAACTATGAGACGCTGGAAAGAATTTAAATATCTTTTTCAATTCGTTAATAGTAATTATAGATGATGTATGTAAGATTAATGGAAACAACTTTCCTTTAGAAGATAGGATTTATTTGAAGAAAAATTATCAAACAGTAAATATAAGAAAATTATGAAGGAAGATTAATTTAAAATAATGATGTATAAAAGTATGCCTTAATAAAACTTGGCATATATATTTTATTTAAAATTACTGGATAAAAACGAAAAATAATGTAAAATTGAATGTGGTAAATACAAAGTGATTATCATATAATTCACGAGGAGACCAACTATGAAAAGAAAAATTGATGTACTGGAAAATTTTAGGTAAAATTATGAAGGCATTTATCAAGGGGATACTTCTTACAGTAAAGGGAGATGAAAAGGTCATAGTATGGTTATAAGCTGGGGAGCTTTGGCAATAGAATGGAATAAACCAATGTAACTTATGTAGGGAAAAATAGATACACAAAACCAATTTTAGATAAAACAATGGAATTTTACAGGAAATATTCCTTTAGAAAAATGGATCCTAAAAATATTTTCAGTGTGTGGAGATGCAAAGTGGAAGAAATATTGATAAAGTAAAGGAAGCAGGAATGACATTGGTGGAGCCTGAAGCTGTTTCTGCACCGGCTATAAAGGAACTGCCAATTACATTGGAATGTAAGGTTCTGTATAAGAAAACACAGGAACTGAAGGATTTACCTGAAGCATGAGTGAATAGAAACTATCCTCAGGATATAGACGGATTTACGCAGTTGGTGCAAATAGGGATCCGCATACTGCATATTATGGGGAAAATAGTGGCAGCTTATATAATTGAAGAGTAAAATGTGATATAATAAAAGAACTGAAAATAATTATAAATATTCATGATGATAAATTTGAATCTGAAAAATAGTACAATAGAAAAAGAATATGGATTTATATTATAAATAAAAATTTATGGATGACAAATAAATGGTAAAATTACTTGCAATTGATATGGATGGGACACTTTAAGTGACAAAAACATATTGCAGAAGAACAGAAAAGGGCAATTAAGGAAGCGATAAAATGCTGGAGTTCATGTTGTTCTATGTACAGGGGGACCTCTGATAGAAGCGTTCTTCCTATGAAGAACTGAGCACTGGAAGATAGAAAAGGATATGCAATTATGAGGCAATGAAGCTGTGCTATACATAATACGGAAGACGCTGGACGCATATGCCAGACTATGAAATGTTGCCAAAGGAAGAGCTGGAATAGTTTATACAGGTTTTACAAAGGAGTTTGAAGAAGTAAATTTTACCATTATTTGATGATAATAATTATCTATGTGGCAGGAAAGGCCTAATCGATAACACTGTGAAAGGGATGGAGGAATTTGTGTTTGCGAGGAAACAGAGTTTCAGTGGAGGAAAGTTTTGGAAGTGGAGACATAGGATATAGAACAGTGTGTGTGAGGAGCGCCTAAAATCATGGGTGCAGTTCAGGAGGAAATGTGGAAACGAGTTATGTGGAGAGTGTAAATTGGAATAAAGGGGTCCAGGTGAAGCGTTTGTAGCGAAGTGCCCTATAAAGGCTGATTAAAAGCGCTGCGATAAAAGGAGTTGGCGGAAAGGGCTGAGAATGGACAAGGGAAGAAGTAATGGCGGTAGATGTGATTGGAGTAACGATGTGGAGTGCTCAGATGCAGGAGTGGAGTGTGGCTATGGGAAGTTCTACTGAGATGCGTTAAAGGCACCAAAGTTTGGTGCAGATGTACTAATGAAAACGACAGGGTGGCTCGGCATGATGATAAATGCATACTTGGAGAGAATGGAATTTAATAAGTATTTCTATAATTTGCTTAATAGAAATGCTGAAAATACTACAGACTATTATTGATAAAGTGCTCAGAAATGTGCAATAAAAGCATCTTGACGAAAATCGATTGCTGTTGTAAACCTATTAATATAAGTTACAATTGTAAACGATTTGCAAATGAATTTTTAAATTTCAGACACTGCTATAAGAGAGAAAATCAGAATAAGGAGGAATATGGAGAAAGCAGTAACTGTCACATAACAGGGGCAGATGAGGAAATAATGAGGAGTTGTGTGGGCTAATGAGGAAGTCACAGTAAGTGAGTTTTGAAACACAGAAGTTTTTGAGGAGAGAAATGAGACTGAAGCACGCAACAGTAAAAACACTGATTACTAAACAGACTTTTGAGATAGTTTATTAACTTAGGAGGTAGTGGCTCTCTTTACTACACTGAGTATAAATGAACAGAAATCAGCAAAAAGAGTATGTAATAGAAACCTTTAACAGGATATACCTGGGACAAAAGTGAGGATATGATAACGCGTAGACTGATAAAAATAATATGCTCAGTTTTGATGATCTTGAAAATATAAAGCAAGGCAGTAGAAGAAAAGAAAGGCAGCTGTGAAAAGATTCCGTATAATTGTCTGCGGGGACAATGCAACTGTCCTAGAACACCAGCATGAAAAGAAAAAGCGGAGTGTGCTGTTCAGAATAATAAAGTATTATATATAGTAAGAAGACAAAATAATGGAGGCGGAAAAATGAAAAACAGTGCTTTTAATGTAACAAGGTATGAGCTGTTGCATCCTGTGCCTTAGAACAGTGGAAAATGCACTTAATAAGAATGAAGATACAAAAGGCAGAAAGTGTAAATAGTGCCACTGAAAGAGATTAATAATAGAATATGAGTGAAAACCAGTATAATTTTGATAAAAGAAAATAGTTAGAAAATTCTGGATATGGTTTAGTTGAAAGCTTACTGGAAGTGAAAGAAGAAAAATGCAGATGTATGAAGATAAGATAAAAGAGTCTTAGAAACAAACTTATTCTGGCTGCGGTATTTGCCATTCCGTTAATGTATATTTCAATGGGACATATGATGGGAATACATCTGCGGATATTGTAAATCCTAAGAAGAATGCAGCTGTTGATTCGATGGTGCAGCTATTACTTACAATACCCTGTGAGTGTACGTGAGAAAGGATATTCATGGATTTAAAAATCTTGTAAGAAAATCACTATGGATTTCACTGTAGTTGCTATGGGGCTTCAACATGGTATGTACAGCCTGTATGCCACATATATATGACAGCCTAACTGTAGATTCGAGATATCATAAAGCAGATCTGTATTTGAGTCTGCGGGGACTATTATAACATTGATTCTAGCGAAAAGCTTCTGGAAGGCATGAAACAAAAGCAGACTTCCTCAGCAATACTTATGGGATTACAGCCAGCTAAAATCATTTGAAAATGGGCTGGAAGGAAGTTTCTGATAGAAATATAAAGGTAGGAGATATAGTGTGGTAAAACCTGGTGATGGCTGTGGATGGGTAAGAGTGTAGAAGTGGAAATACTTCGGTGGATGAGTCAGTGATAGCGGAGAAAAGCATTCACCAGTGATACATATCGGAACAAAGGTTATCAGATATAAATAAAAATGGAAAGCATACAGTTTGAGCTTAACATGAAATAGGGAAAGATGCTGTGCTCACTGAAATAATAAAATTAGTGGAGGAAGCACAGTTCAAAAGCACCGATTTCAAAGAAAGATGGCGAGATGTTGGCAGGATATTTTTGTACCGATTGTGTAATGATTGCCACTATTGCAGGAATAGTATGGTTTATAAGCGGTTTCTGGGACTGACAGCGGCACTCACCTTTGGCACACCTACTCTCTGTTCTTGTAATGGCGTGTCCATGTGCATTAGGACTTGCAACTCCTACATCCAATAATGGTAGGTACAGGAAAAGGTGCTGAAAATGGAATACTTATAAAAAGTGAGGCTCTTGAAACTGCCCACAGCACAAGTTGTGCTGGATAAAACAGGAACAATAACAAAGGAAAGCCTGTTCTTACAGATTTGAAAGTGTATAATAATTTTGACAGGTATGAGATTTTACAATTGGCTGCAAAGTGCTGAAAATAATTCAGAGCATCACTCTGGCAGAGAGCAATTGTAAACGAGTGCAAAGAGAAAGGAAATGTTTGAATTTAAGCAATATGACAAATTCAGGGCAGTGCCCGGATATGGAATAAGAGCTGTGATTAATGAAAAGGAAATCCAGATAGGAAAGCCGTAAAGCAGATGGCATCAAGATCCAGTACAGAAGCTGCTGAAAAAGATTATGAAATATTGTCAAATGGAAGGAAAAACTCCTATGTTCATATCTGTGAATAACGAACTTGCAGGATTGATAGCTAGCCAACAGATGTAGTTAGGGAAACAAAGTAAAAGAAAGCGGTAGATGCACAAGCTTGGCCTGGAAGGTAATAATGCTGACAGGGAGACAATGCAAAGACTGCAAAATAATATAGCAAGGAAAGGTAGGAATGAGACAGAGTAGCCATAGCTGCAAATACTCCCGTTTCAGAAATCTGAAGAAGTGACTTCGGAGGCAGGAGAATTTGCTAGCCATGGTCGGTGACGGAATAAATGATTCACGGCGTTGAAGCTCAGGCATCAATAGAATTTACAGTAGGAGTGGAACAGATGTGGCGATAGAATCTGCTGATATGGTTCTTATAAAGAAACGAGTCTTAATGATGTGGCGAACAGCAGCATTAAGTAAAGCAACAATTACCAACGGTAAGGAAAATTTATTCTAGGCATTTTCATCAATGTAATAGGAATACAACACTGCAGCTGGAATATTTACGCATTTTTCAATGGACCTAAACTTGATCCTATGATTTGACCGCATTTGCAATGTCATTAAGCTCAGTATCGAAGTGTATGAGATGCATTAAGATTAAGAAATTTTTAAAGTGAAGGATTAGGAAAATAGCACATAAGCTTTATATTTTTAGGTGTGATAAAATTGAAAATGAAAATTTATAAAAGAAAATTTTCAAATTTATTAATATTTTAGGAGAAATTCAGATGATTATGAGAGGTGTACTGTTATTCGGTATGTTAGGAGGCATGTTACTGTCATGCGGAAATAAGAAGGAAGAAAAAGAGTTCTCAGACTCAGGCTCAGACAAAGAGCGAAGAAAAAGGTTTTTAAGATTGGAATAGGACAGATTGTGGATCATCCAGCTTTAAATGACGCAAAACAGGGATTCAAGGATGCTTTAAATAAAGCAGGAGTTAAGGCAGAATTTGAAGAAACGGTGGCAAATGGTGAAATGGCAACTCAGACATTGCAAATGCAGCAGTTTTTGAAAAGTAAGAAGGATTTAGTTTATGCTATTACAACCCCAACATCACAGGCGGCAAAAAGTCAGATTACAGATATACCTGTAATTATTACTGCAGTTACTGATCCAAAAAGGTGCAGGACTTGTTGGAATTCCAAATATAACAGGAACAAGTGGAGCTGCTCCTACAAAAAGAAAATCTTGAGATGATGAGAAAAGTATTTCGGATGCATTGGAATAATTTATAATTCATCTGAACAGAACTCCGGTATCAGAAGTAAAGACTTTAAATGAACTGGCTAAAAATTATGGTTTTGAAGTTGTGGAAAAGGCTGTAACTAATGGGACAGAACTTGTATCAGCTGCAAATATTCTTGTGAAGGATATAGATTTGTATTATGCGATACAGGATAATACAGTGTCTTCTTATTTTCCGACATTGCTTGAAATAACTGATAAAACATAAAATACCTGTATTCGCTACAAACAATGTTTATACAAATCGTGAGGACTTATTTCCAAGGGGCAACTGAGCTATGAAATAGGTTACTAGGGCAGGAGAAATAGCTATGAAATTTTAAAGAATGGAAAGAAACCAGTGAAATTCCTATAGAAACAATATTTGAAAAATTGAAATAAATGAGAAAAACATGGAAATGCTTGGAATAAAAATACCTGAGGATGTATTGAAAGAGGCATATTTACAGAGGATAAAAATAGAAAACTGTGAGAAAAGATAAAAAACTATATTTACTCGTTTATTAAAATTACACTGATATAGACAGTATATCTATAAAGAAAATATTTGATCAGGAATGTATATATAAATAATGATGAAACAAAAACTATATTTACTCGTTTTATTAAAATTACCACTGATATAAAAACAGTCATTCATTAAGAGCAGCTCAAAAAGTGTAGCATTCTTCCAAATTCATTTCCTGTTTATATTGTGAAATAAATAATTCAGAAAATATAGTTTTTCTATTTTATAAATTTTCTTTTTGAGACAGCAGAAATTTCAAAATATCAGTTTCCGTGCTTATATTGTGAAATTTTAAAATAACTTGAAAAATATAGTTAGTTTCAAATTTTCTTTTGAAACAAGAAATTTCAAAAATATAGTTTAGTCTTATATTGTGGAATTTGACATAACTCAAAAATATAGTTTTTAGATACTAGATTTCAAGAGAAAAATCATGTATCTGTTTAACTTTGCTTTTAACTTTTGTTATTTAACTCTTCCTTTATCCATAATATTTTGTTTTTCCTCATGATGGAACCGTCTTTTTACTGTTTCTGTATTCAGAAGGAACATTTCCTGTGTATGTAATTTCTTCAATGGAATTTTTATAATTTACGGAATCCTTATAGTGTTCATATTTCTTTTACAGAAATAGAAAATTCTATTTCTGCATATTCATCAGATTTAACGGTATTTTTAGTAAAATATATTGTATTATATATAGCTTCATCCTTTTTCGTTAACTTTATTTGTATTTACTGTTTTAGATAAATTTTCTATTTTCACGGGAGAATTTACAATATTGTATTTTTGTATTTTCCCAGTATTCAATGGTAATATCAGGCTGACCGTTAAAAATTCTGTGTACTCTATATCTTTCATATGTGAATCTTACAATACGGTTGAATTCTATGAATTACTTACGAGATTCTGTATCTTACTTTTCCCATTTCATTATATTTTTTATCAGTTCATCTGTATTTTTATATTCTGGAACGACTTCTGAGCTGAAAATATGACACAGCCTGTCTGTAATCTTTCTTTTTGATGTTGCTCCCTTTGTTAATGATTTGAGCTCCAAGATTATAGTTTTTCAGCATCTTTTAAATCAGCATTTCTTTTTACTGTTGTCACGATTTTTCCTATACATTCCTATATAATCTGTATTTAGTTCAAAGAGCACTGTTATAGGATTTTTCTGCAATTCTGTACGTTCTGTCTTTTTCAGCCTGCATAGCAAGTTTTATATAGTTGTCTGCTTTTTGTATTGACTGTTATGTTTCTCAATTTTCTGATAGTAGTGCATTTTTAGGATAAAAATCTGTAGTCAAGCATATCAATAATTATATATGCATTTTCATAATCTTTTTGTTGTTATTTCTTCATTAAATCTATTAAGAATGATATTTTGATATCTATTATGGAATTCTTCAACATTATCAGTATATTTTTGAATATGAAGTGACTGCAATATCAAGAAATTTCTTTACTGAAGCATAATGGGAATAATTTAATCAGCAGTTTTTAAAATAAAGTTCTGACAACGTTCTATATGCTTCCTTTTCAATTTTTATATAATTTTCCTTACTAAAACTGTAAGTCTGTTTTATTTTGTGCATAAAAGGCATCCCTCTTAATGCTTTTCGAGATATTTCTGATTTAGAAAGTGTATCTTCATTGTTTTTAGAAAATTCATGATTAAAGACTCTTATAATGGAATCCTTTAGCATTACTGAAAAATCTTCAGGATTATTTTTCTCAGTGAAATCAGTGAAATTTTGTGCATAGCTTCTCGTATCAAGAAGAGTATAAATTTTGAATAATTTTAAATTAGTCATGAATCGAGTATCAGTACCATCAAAGCAAGATCTTTATAATGATTTATTATATTTCAAAAATTTTCTCTGAAATATTTTCCTTATCTTTAGGCTTAATGGAGCTTAGTATTGTGGGTATCAAAAAGTACTCCAAAGTGATTTCAATACTTTTTATATAGTTTCCTTTCTTATATTCAGTTTCAGCTTTTTCCAAGCACATGAAATAATAAAAATAGTAGACAGAAATAAAAGTAGCCTTTTTCAAAGTAATTTAGCATAGTATCATATCCTTTTCAATCTAATAGTGTTAAATGATTTTTATTTATAGAATTTTTAAATGGAGAATTTGAGAGATATTTGATTAAATTTATTATAGCTATTAAAGAAAAATGAGAAAAGATAGGTAAATGAGAAAAATTTTATTTTGGACGTGATATAATAAGTGAATAAAAATTAGAATTAAGGAGGAAGTATAGAAAAATAAAAGAAATTGTTTTCAGTGAAGTTTTCAGATAAAAATGTAATTTTTAAATTAGGTGATATTTAGAAATATGAAATTTAAGCAGTTTCAAAAATATTTTTATATATGTAGGGAAAATGAGTAATAAGATAAAAATATAGCAATTATAGCCCATGTCGATCATGGTAAGACAACTCTGGTGGATGCTCTGCTGAAGCAGTCAGGAACATTTGCCGCACATGAAAAAGTGGAAGAAAAGAATTATGGACAGTGATGATCTGGAAAGGGAAAGAGAGAATAACCATCTTTTCAAAAATGCATCCTTCACTATGAAGGTTACAAGATAAATGTAGTTGATACTCCGGGGACATGCTGATTTTGGTGGGGAAGTGCAGAGAATATTGAAAATGGTGGATTCTGTACTGCTGCTTGTAGATGCGTTTTGAAGGAGTAATGCCTCAGACTAAATATGTACTGAAGCAGGCTCTGGAGCATGGACTAAAAGCCGATTGCAGTAATAAACAAGATAGACAGCCTAACTCTGATCCTGACGGTGTTGTCGATACAGTATTTGATCTGTTTGTAGATTTAGCAAAATGACATTCAGCTGGATTTCCCAGTGGTTTATGCTTCAGCTAAAAACGGTTTTGCAAAATCAATATTGAAGATGAAAAACAAGGATATGAAACCTCTGTTTGATATGATTCTTAAGCATGTGGAAGATCCTGAAGGGATGCAGATGAAAACATTGCAGATGCTTGTAACTAATACTGAATATAGATGAGTATGTAGGAAAGTTAGGTACAGGAAGAATTTACAACGGAAAAATTACTAAAAATCAGGAAATCACCCTTATAAAAAGAAATGGAGAACTTGTAAATGGAAAGTTTCCAGAATATACGGTTATGAAGGACTGAAAAAGGTTGAAATGGAAGAAGCTTCTGCAGGAGACATAATCACTATTGCAGGGATAGATAAAATAGATATTGGTGGAAAACAGTTAGTGATAAAGGATAATCCAAAGGCATTGCCACTGATTGATATTGATGAGCCTACTCTTGCAATGACATTTATGGTAAATGATTCACCATTTGCAGGAAAAGATGGAAAATACGTTACTTCGAGAAACCTTCTTGAAAGACTTACAAAAGGAAGTAAATCATAATGTAAGTATGAGACTGGAAATGACAGATTCACCAGATGCATTTATTGTAAAGGGAAGAGGAGAACTTCAGTTATCGATACTTCTTGAAAAATATGAGAAGGGAAAGGTATGAAGTGGCAGTATCTAAACCGGAAGTTATTTACAAGGAAAAAACGGAGTGAAAAATGGAGCAGTAGAACTTGCCATAATTGATGTTGCTGATGAATTTGTAGGAGTTGTTATAGAAAAGCTTGGACTTAGAAAAAGGTGAAATGGTAACATGGTTCAGGGAAGTGACGGATACACTAGACTTGAATTTAAAAGTGCCTTCAAGAGGTCTGATTGGATTCAGTAACGAATTTCTTACAGAAACTAGAGGAACAGGAATATTAAACCACTCGTTCTTTGAGTATGAGCCATATAAGGGAGATGTTACAGGAAGAAGAAGAGAGTGCTTATTGCAATGGGAAGCAGGGTACAAGTATCGGATATTCATTGAATAACCTTCAGCCAAGAGGAATCCTGTTTATTGAGCCTGAGTGGGAAGTGTACTGAAGGAATGATAGTCGGTGAACATTCCAGGGAAAACGATCTTGTGGTAAATGTATGTAAAGGTAAAAAGCTTACAAATATGCGTGCTGCAGGAAGTGATGATGCACTTAAGCTTGCACCGCCGAAAGTGTTTACACTGGAACTGGCACTGGAATATATAGAAGATGATGAACTATGGAAATCACACCTAATAACATAAGATTAAGAAAAAATATCTGAATGCTAATGAAAGAAAGAAATTTGAAAATTCAAAAAGCTAACATGGATTATTTTTAGAAATCTATTGTTTCACATTATAAGTAATTCATGTTAAGGGCATGAATGGAGTGAAAGTCTATGGGAGAAGAAAAATTAGAAGAACTGGAAAGAGCATTGAGAAATGAACTGTCTGAGGATAAGCTGAAGTTTATGATAAATATAGGCTGCAGCTTAACTCCAGAAAGACGTTGGGTATGCAAAAAGAACCAGACTCCTGAGCGTGTGTATTTTTCACATAAGTTTGCCATGGATAACGGCGTACTGGAATTTTATATTCAGGAAATATCAGTTCTGTTTTGCAAAACTGAAAATATTTCAGAAAAGAAATCTGGATAAGTTTTCCTTCTGCAAATATCATCCTGAAAAAGGTTTTTATCAAGACTGAGTTATGGGACTGTGGAATTTTTCTGCCATAAACAGTCAGGAAACAAATGATTGATTTCAGGTATCTGCAGCAGATAAGACAGGTGGAAGTTTTTCAGGGATTTATAGAATGGCTGGAAGAACTGCCTGCTGACTGATGAAAAGTGAGGGGAAGGGACTGAGTTGATGGGCTATCAATGGAGGCTGGAAAAAGAATATTTCAAGAAAATGAATTTGATTAGAAAACAATGATTGATTTAAAATATAATATTCTTAATGAAGTAAAAATATATTTATTCATTTTACAAAATTTTACTTATTAAAACAGATATTCATTGAGACAGATCATATACTCGTACTGAGAAGAACTCCAGACAATGATTTTTCACTACTCACATTTCCTCAGTTTTTCTGTTATCAAATTTGTAAAATATCGAATACATCATCAGATATTATTTCATGTAAATTCAAGCGATTTACTTTTTACAGTAACTCATTTATGTCATTCCGTTAATAAGTACTTTTAGCTCGCATCTCACAATGGGAAAGTTTCGAAAAAGGCACATGTCAGTGTCTTATGAGTATGTATAACTACATGAGTACTAAATATTAGTATTGCTGATAAAAGTCAGAAAAACACTCAGAATAAATAAAAGACTGAAAAGAGGTTTACCCTAAAAATATAAAAAATAGATTTTTAGAAAATATCTTTAATAGCATTGATGAAATTATCGTGATATAAATTAGAGTATACTGAGAATTTCTATTTGATAAGTATAAAAAGGGAGCATGTTATGGATGAGAGCTCAAAGACGAGAAAAGAAAAAGCAAAGGTGTACAGATTATTATTATTAAGAGAAGATGTTGGAAAAGGAAAAATAGTAAATAAAAGAGGATATAAAAGAGACAAAATTTGATACAGATGACAAAGACATTTCAACGGGACATAGACTTTTTAAGAGCATTTTATACTGAAAATATAGATCCTGAAATAGAAATAAAATATGATAAGAAAAAGAAGGATACATTTTAGAAAAATAATAAAGATAGATTCAGAAATGAGAAATACTTGCAATAAGTAAGATTCTTCTTGAAAAGTCGTGCATTCTGCAAGGAGGAACTGAATGAACTTTTTAAAGGAAACTGTGTCTTCTGTCAGAAGAAGATGATATGAAACAAGTAGATGGAAATGATAAAAACGAGAAATTTAATTATGTCCCACTAAAGCATGGGAAAAACTCCTTGATATAATGTGGAACTGGCTACATATATAACAAAGCAGGAAATAGTGTCCATAAGTTATACAACGAAAAGAAGGAAAATCAAGAGTTCATCGTATAAAAAGCCAGTATCGATAATGTTTTCAGAATACTATTTTTACATAGTGAGTTTTATGGCTGATAAATTTGTGGAGGACGGACCGACGATTTTTAGGATAGACAGGATAAAAAGACTTAAAGGAACTGGAGAAAATTTTGAAATTCCATATTTAGAAAAGGTTTGAGGATGGAGAATTCAGGAAAAAGGGGTACAGTTCATGCTTTCCGGGAAATGTACGTGCTGTAGAAGTTTGAATATGCAGGAATACTGGAAGTGGTGCAGGACAGACTGCCAACTAGCTGGAAAGTTGTGGAGCAAAGTACAATGGAAGACGGTACATGTAAAATATAATAATAACAGCAGAGTTTATGGAAAAGGAATTGACATGTGGCTGAGAAAGCCAGGGGATAAAATGAGGATTATTGAGGAGAAGGAAAAATTATAAAATATTGATTAAAATATATAAATAAAAATAAAGGAGTTTGTGATGGTCAGAATAATTCCAAGTGAAGTTGATCCGAAAAGGAATTTCATGCAAGTTATGGAGAAGAAAAAGTTTATAGGGGCTCTTAAAAACACCTGACAGAATATCTTAGTATTTTATTCATTGCATTGGAACAAGAAACAAGAAAACTATATTGAATGGGGAGTGATTTACTGTATTTCATCCAAGAGGAATTATAGTTATAGAGAGTAAAAGTCAGGAGAATTTTTCCATCGTGATGGTATGTGGACACAGAGAAATACGATGTCAGGAAAAATAACTAAAATGAAAAGATCCGATGGTACAGGCGAGGAAAAGTAAGCATACGTTTATTGATATTCTGGAAAAAGTAGAGGATTCAGGAATACAGAGGTAGAAACGGCAGTATGGTTTTACAAGTGCTCAAAGTTTTGAAGAATAGGAGATATGCCACCTATTTTATCAGGAAGGAAATGTTCTTATAGCAAAAGATATTGAAAATATAAAAGAAGGGGCTGGAAAAGAGTTTTTGATTGATCATAGATTTAAGATTAACAGTCTGTATGATAAAACAGACATGGATAATGTAATGAAAGACTTTTCTCCTGATTTTAGCGTAGTTCCTACTATTTCAAATATAATTGAAGAGGAAGAATATTACTTTAACAGAATGACGGAAGAACAGAACAGGGCTTATAGAGTATCTTGATGAACAGAAGGTGGCAGCTGTTCAGGGTGGAGCAGGTACCGGAAAAACAATGCTTGGAATAGAAAAGGCCAGAAGGATAGATGAAATGAGAGACAAAGGATGAGAAGGTATTATTCCTATGTTTAACGAGGTTTCTTCATAATTTTCTGAAAAATAGGTACAGAGAAGGGCTGCCTAATGTTTCATTTTACAGCATTGATAAATTAGTGAAAAAGCATTTTAAAGTTAAGGAGAATATTCTTCTCCTGAAATCTGAGGTTTTTGAATAATTACAATGAATATGGCTGGGATTATAAGCATATAATTATTGATGAGGTCAGGACTGAAAACTTTGAGTCAGATTGAAGCGTTAGCACACTACTGTGCTGAACTGGAAGAAGGATGTTTCTATCTTTTTATGATAAAAATCAAGCATATATAAGTTGAAGAATTTAGAAGCATAGACAGGATAGACTGTGGGATTAGTTTTGACAGCAAACTGCAGAAATACGAGGAAGCTATAGCTTCATCATCAAATAAAGATACTTGGAATAGAAAAACTGAAACTGAAGGATGATGTAATAGGTGAAAAACCCGACTTCATAATAGTCAAGGAAAAAGGAAGAACTGCTTGGAAGAATTGAAGTGAAAATAAATAAATACACAGATGAAAACATAGGACGAAAGAAGAATAGTACTGCTGACAGTAGAGACAGAGATCCTGTCTGAAGATGTTGACAGAATTGGAAAAATACAAAAATAGGAAATCATTGGGAGAAAAAGGAATATTATTTTCGACAGCCAGAAAATATAAAGGGCTGGAATCAGATGTAGTAATAATAATAGATATTGATAAAAATACATTTTTAAAGATGATACAGAGAGTACTTTATGTGGGAGCATCAAGGGCAAAACATTTTCTGAGTTACATTGCATTAATGAATGAAGAGACTTGATATGCTTATGAAGTTTCTCACAGGGAGAGAAACTTTCAGAAAGGCAGATATGAACTGATTGGAAAAACTGGAGATGTGAGGGTTGTGGTGTGGGAGGTAAAAGAACTTTAAAATTTAGTATGAAAGGAGAATAAAAGATAAATATGTTTATATGTTTATCATATAGAGTAAAATGGAAACAAAATACAATTTTAATAATCGAAAAGAAAAGGAAATAGTAGTTGTTTGCAACGATGAGTTCTGAAATCAACATTAATTAATGCTTTATTATCAAAAAGTTGATTACCTTCTAGTAATGAAGCATGTGCTGCGATTATAAAGCAAGTAATGAAATGCAAATCAAAGAGAATTACAGTGCACAAGGCATATTCAGAAAAAGAAGGATTACTATATGAAGAGATATGATGTTTCTTATGAAAAAATGATGGAATAATAATGAAAATGTTTCAGAAATAGAAATTTGTGGGAATATTCCTTTTTGCAAATAAAAGGAAATATTAAATTTAACGATTAATAGACACGCCATGGGACCAAATAATTCAAGAGAATAGTGATCGTCAAGAAAATATTGGAAGAAATATCTAGAAAGTATTGAGTGAAGAAATACAATAATTTTATATGTATTAGATGGGACACGACTCAGGATAACGGATGATAGTAATTTGTTGGATGATCGTATAGAAAATATGGTGATAACTCAAAAGTATAATTTTCGTATTAAATGGATTAGATTGTTTTAATGGTGAAGGATGTTTTAGAAAGCATTAGCAATGAGTTAGTGAATATATAGAAAAGAAAAGGTATAGTCAATCCTGATATCTTTTTCCATTAGCAGCGTTACCAGCTTTTAAAATAGGGTGAACCACAATCCATAAAACAGAAACAAAGAGAGATTATTTTATTGATGTATGGAATATTGATGAAAAGTTACATTTTAGAAAAATATTCTGTAACGAAAATGAAGATTATCAGGTTAAAAATATGAATGATGAAGAAAAGAGCATGAGTTCATACTGGAATATCAGAGCTTGAAGATAAAATAGTTATAAAATACTGAAAAAGAAAAATGAAGAAGGAGATAAAATGAAAGAAGTTTTTATAAAATATAGTCATTTACTTTAGAAACTGAAATAATAGTAAATGGAGAAAATTTAAATGAAGGATCTAATTCTTCGTTTAACAAACGACAAAGATTGCAGGAATATAATCTCATTGAAAAATTAGATAGTGAGGTTAAATTACAATGGAGATTGTTATATAAAATTCATGGAACAGGATTAGATTAAGAAGATATAAAGAATACGTGAAGGAAAAATCCAAAAATAGGAATATACAATTGGAGCACATTAAATCTAGAAAGTGAAGGATAGAAAAAGAGTTGAAAAATATTTTTATGAAATTCAAAATAATTCTTATGATTTAGAAAATTTAAAATCAGAAGACTTGAAAGATAGATTTGAGGAAAATATTAAATTCTGAATTCGAAATTAATGTTATTGCAACAATGAGTTCAGGTAAATCTACTCAATAAATTCTTTGCTAAGTAAAAAGATTTTGCACCTTTAAGTAATAAAGCATGTACTGCGACTATAACAAGAATAAAAGATGTTGATACTGGATGTTTCACTGGAAAAGCGTATTCTAAAGAAAATATGAAATATATTCTGAAAAAGAATTAAATTATGATATTATGAAAAATTGGACAATGATAAAACATTTCTACAATAGAAATTGAGGGAATATTCCATTTGTGAAGTCAAATGAAATCGCATTGATAATGACAGATACACCAGGTCCTAATAATTCGAACGATGAATCTCATAAAGCAAATTTTGCTAGATATGTTAGATAGTAATAAATATAAACCTTAATATTATATGTAATGAATGGGACACGAGTTAGCTATATCTGATGATAATGATCTATTAAACACTATAATTTCAAAATTAAAGAATGCTGATAAACAGACAAAGAGATAGTTTTTATTTGTGAGTAAAATAAACGTTGATGCGTTTAATGAAGAAGATAATGATGATAATGTATCAGAGACTTTAAAAGAAGTTCGTGAATATTTAGAAAAAGGGTGTGAGAATCCAGATATTATACCATTAGCAGCATTACCAGCTGAGAAATAAAGTGAACCTACAATCGGAAAAACAAAAGAAAGGATTTCCAGGTTGATAGCATGAATGATGACAAAAATCGTACATTTGGAAAATATATCTTCTATCAAAGCTGAAACAAGAGATTGAAAATGAACTCAAAGCGGGCAATAGAAGAGGGAGAGCAGAAAAACAGCATTAATTCTACAGGAATTCCTTCTTTAGAAAAATAATAAAAACATATATAGAAAAATATGCAATAGCAATTAGATAAAGACTTGATAGATTTATTTAAGGGACTTGTAAAAAGTGAGTTAGAAACTAATAAATCTGAGATTAATGAGATTAGGAATGATGAGAAAAAGTTTTAGATTTAAAAATCAAATTGATAATATCAATAATGAAATTCTTAAGTTAGAAGAATTTAATGACTACAACAATCAAGTTGAAAAAGAAAAAGAAACATCTGAAGGAATTTAGAAGAAATTAAGAAATTAAGGGAAATACTAATGGATAAAAGTAAATGAGGTGTGCTAAAGTAGGGAAAATAATCCTAAAAGAATTAAGGTGAAATTGCTCAAGATGTATATAAAATCACTTGAAACAGGAAAAAATATAGAATCTAATTTAAAAGAGATTAAAAGATATAAATACAAAAATCTAATTGAAACTTTAGAAGGTTTATATAGACGAATATATTGAAAAATTAAAAAATTAACTGTTTGAAAAATAAAGTTATCGCAGTGAAGACAATGTACTATGATTAGCCCATTTGAAATGATAGAGGTAATATAGAAAAGCTTTAAAAACTTCGATGAGTTTAGATCTGAATATTCGAAAAGAAAAAGAACGCTCATAAAGAAGAACGTAAAAATGATCGAAAATGGTGGGAATTTTTGGAGATGGCATGAACCACCTACTAACACATATTATAAAGACATAGAAGTTGAGTATATTGAAATAGGTGATTTTTATTGAAACTTATGTAAAATCAGATAGAAACTAATATTTCTAATACATTAGAATTGGCATTAAAAGCATGATGAAGAAGAAGATAGAAAAATAGAACTCCAGTTTAAAAATAATAGAATCAACTTGATAATATTTTGAAAAATAAAAATAAATTCTATTTCCTGAATTACTGGAAACATCAGAAAATATAGAAACAAGACGTAAAATATATGATGATTAAATGGTTGAAAGTATTAAAAAGAATAGAAGAGTAATTGAAAATTTAAATAACTTAGGAGGAAATAAAGTGGTGAGCGAAAAATTTAAAGAAATAGTAAAAATGGTGATCATTAGAAATAAAAAGTATCTTTGAAAAATAGACTTCTATTTGCAAGGGATATTGACTCATTTGATGAAATGTTATGCTATATTAGAAAAAATAATATAGATATATATGAAAAAACATGATAATAAAAATTTTCCTTCAGAAGATTCAGAGAGTGTGGAATGAAACACCTTTTAGATAAAGAAATAAATAATTTAGTTGATAATTTTTCTGAAGAAAGAGTAAAGAATATACGGAAATTAATTCAAAAATTAGTTCCTAAAAACAATGACTTCAACAACTCAAATTCTAAAGAGTTTTTCTCAAAATAATTCCAAACGTAAAAAGATTCCGAAGCAAATAGAAATGTTTCCTAATTCTAAATTTACTAAAAATATAGGTGCTGGACTTACAGCAGTTGGAGAGTGTTATTGCAACAAGTTTATTCACCAAGGGTTAGGTGAAAACATTAGTTTAGATGGCAATAGCAGAGCAGGTATAATAATTTTGGTATCAGAGAATAAATAAGGAGACTAAATACTGAAAAACGATATGGAAATAGAAAGAAACAATAATATAGTTCCTAAATATAAAGAAATGGAATCAAGTTTCCAAAAACTTTAAAATTATTGATGATGCAATATTAAAAATTATGTTACAAATTTATATCAGCTAGTCCCTGAACATAATCAGAGGGAAATATCTGAAATAGTTCAAAATGTTAGAATGTACAGGTAACAAAAATGGTTTATGAGAAAAATGAGATTTTTCATTACATAAATTTACGAGTGTATATAATTCTCTGTCTCACATAAGCACATCTGTGTTTTTAATGATTGATAGTAATGGACTGGAGACAGAAATTTATATTGGAGTGAAATCTGAAGATAAAGAAGAACTCATCTTCAACTGGAAAACTATTATTTAATATATTAAAAGGACAGTTTCAGGGAGTTGAATTAGAAAAATAAATTCGAAATAGAAATAGAAGATTTATTAAATAAGCCCTAAAGGAGAATTTGTTTCAGCAGTTACAAATATCAGTGAATTTGATAGATGAAGAAAGAAATAAAAATAATGAGGAATTTGTACAGGGACTAGAAAAGTTGATAAAAACTATGCAAGGACAAAAATATAGGGCAGAAGTATTAGCTGAAAATAAAATCAAAGTGAAGATTTATTAAGAGCAGGGTATGAAAAATATATACAATAATTTATCACCGTTCTCAAAAAATACAAATTAATTTTTCAGAAAAATAAAGGGACTAATTACAGTAACTCTAATTCAATTGGTTTATCAACTGGAACAACATATTCTAGGAATGATTCTGTTACAAGAAGGAAGCAGTTATTCTGAAAATGAATCTACATCAGAACAAAAATCTGTGAGTAAAAAATCTAATGGAATATGCAGGATATTTATCAGTAGAAGTATTGCGGAGGAGAACAATAGGATTCAAAGTATTGCGACCTGCTGGAATTTTATTAGGGAGCAGGAGCAGGATTTCACTGCGGCTATGAATGCATCACCAACATATACTGAAGGTCAAAAGTAGCACAAAGGATCAAGTTATACTGAAAATTTTCAAAAACATACGGAGAAAGCAAAGGTGAAACAGATACAAATACAAAAACAGATGCAGAAACTATTGGAAACAGTTCAGGAAGCAGTCAGGCAATTACCTTAAATACAGAAAATAAGATTGTTAGTAATCTTTTAGATAGAATAGATACTCAGCTCAGACGGATGAAAAAGTTTGAAACATTTGGAATGTGGGAGTGTGCTGCATATTTTATTTCAGAAGAACCACCTGTGCAGAAATTGCAGCAGCAACCTATAAATCAATAATACAGAGGTAAAAATTCTGGCTGTAGAGGTCATCATCAATTGAATTCTTGGAACGAGACAATGCTAAAAATTATTAAAAATATCAATAATTTTGAACATCACTTCTTAAATATAATGACAATATTTTTGTCAAAGCAACTTCATTAATAAGTAGTCAAGGAATTAGGAATACAGATGGGATTACCTAAAAATCAGTAATTGAGTTTCCAGTAGTTGAATATAGTTCGTTTGCTCAAGAAGTTATAACTTATAATGGAAATGAGAGATAATGACAGGAAAGAGTATAACAATTGGTAAAATATGTAATATGGGAAAAATAACGAGAAAAAGTTATGAAACTAAGTAAAAGAAAGCCTTACAGTAGCATACATTTTATTACTGGTTCAACAGGTTCTGGTAAAAAGTAATCACAATATATGAAATACTAGATCAATTAGATACAGTTGGAGTCAAAATTTATGATAATTGAACCAGCTAAAGGGGAATATAAAAATGTTTTTGGAAATAGAAATAATGTATACTGTACTGAGGACTAATCCTAATTATAGTGAGTTGTTAAAAATCAATCCATTTTAAGTTTCCAAAATCTGTTCATGTATGTTAGAACACGTGGATAGATTAATAGAAATATTTAATGTATGCTGGCCAATGTATGCGGCGATGCCTGCTGTACTAAAAGATGCAGTTTTTATGTGCTTATGAAGATTGTGGATGGGATCTAGTAGAATCATGCAAATAAAAATTTCAGATGAGTTATTTCCAACATTTACTGATTTGGAGAAAGAATTATGGACTGTCAGTAAAAAATTCAGCATATTCAGATGAATTAAAAAGGAAATTATATTGGTTCACTGGTAACTAGAATAAAAATCTTTGACTAATGGATTGAATGGACAAATTTTGCTTCAGATGAGATAGATAATAAATTATTATTCGATAAAAATGTTATAATTTGATTTAAGCAGAATTGGTTCTTTGAAACAAAATCACTTATTATGGGAATCCTTGTAATGAGATTGAATGAATACGGAATGTCAGAAGTAACAGGAAATGAATTCAAAAAACTTAAACATGTACATGTATTAGAGGAGCTCACAATATATTAAAAAGAGTTTCAACTGAACAAAATTCAGAAAGTTCAAATGTTTCAGGAAAAATCTGTAGAAATGTTATCAATGCAATAAGCTGAAATGAGAACTTATGGAGAAAGTTTATTATAGCAGATCAATCTCCTAATGCAGTTGATGTTTTCAGCAATTAGAAATACAAATACAAAAAATAATTATGAGATTACCTGATGAGATAGATAGAAGATTAGCTGAGTAAGCTGCAGCTCTAAAGATGAACAGTTGGATGAAATTGCAAAATTACCTAAAGGGTTGCTGTGTGTATGCAAAATGACTGGATAGAACCTGTATTATGTAGAAATTAATAGATTTGAAGGAAAGAAGGCAATATAACTATACTCGGAGATACACAGAAAATCTGGTGAATATAAAATTGAAAGAAGGATATTAAGATTATTGTCAACAACTAGAGTTAATCAGGAGAATTTTACCTGATATTGATATATAGATAAAACTTTAGTTAATTCCAAATTATCAACAATACAAAAAGTAGAAATTTTTAGAACTATTAGATGAATATAGAAAAACTAATAAGTTAAAAATATAGGGAAACAAATAAGTTTAAAAATTGTCTAAAATAGTTACTGATTTGATAATTGATAAAAATAATCTACTAGTTGATTCAAAAATAATTTTGAAAATTACATATAGGATTAATAAATTTAATTGAAAACAATGTAAAAATTCAGAGATGTTGAACTAAAATTAGCTATTGCACAAAGTCTGATGAAAAGAATATTCTTCCAGAAGGTAAGGATGCTCTTGAAATTTATTCTGTGTGGAAGAGATTTGTTGTTGCAGGAGTGAAGTAGAATGATAGAATCTATGGCACTAGTTATCAGAAGCAGAGAGTTGGAAAACTCTCCTTTGTCGAGAGATTGCCAAAATCTATAGAGAAAATAAAAATATGAATGTGAGTGAACTGGATAAACCCTATAGCAAAAGGATATAGTAAGTTTAGATGATAATGGAAATATCTATAAGAAAAATAGTGAATTAGTACCTAATAATGAATATGTTATTGATAAAATAACTTATAAAAACAGATAGTAATAGAAATATAGAATTATTTTCAGGTGAAATTTCAGATATACTCCAGAAGCAGAAAGAGATACAGTAGCCCAACTTGAGTTGGAGGAGAAGCTAGAAAAACTAGGAGATGATGGTGGACATTTAATAGCACACGTATGTTTGGAGGCACCAGGAAATGAAAAATTTAGTACCAATGAGAGATACCATAAATAGAGGGATTATAAAAATTAGAAAATGAAGATAAAAGGAGCTGTGCAAAATGGAGATAAAGTGAATGGCGGAGAAATAAAAAGAGAAGAAAATAATAGCAGACCCTAGTGAAATAAAGGTAAATATATCATAATGATGAGAAATAGTGAGTTTATTTTTGTAAGTAACAAAAGGATCTCTAAAATTAGAAGCAGAATTAGAAAAATCAATACTAAGAGAAGATTTTGAAAACTTTTCAGAAGAAATAAATGATATGATTGAAGATGGTAAGAAGTTTCTATTGCTTCTATAAAAAGAATTTAATATTAATGAAAAAATTAGAAAAAGTAATGAGTAGGTTATAAGGATGAAACACTAGGGTGATAAATATTATAAAGAATTTATTGTATAGGAGGAATAATATTATGGAAAAAGAAATAATTACTAGAAATTGAAATTTAGAAAAGAGGATTAGCAATATTAATATGCTAGCTTTAATAACAAAAAACTACTTCGGAGTTATATTTTATGGTGAAATACAAGGAAAGATTTATCAATCAAAATAATATGGTAGAAGAAAAATTTGATAGATTCCCTAAAAAATAGAAAAATTTTATGAAAATATTGTAAAAATTATAAGATCTGATAAAGATTTAGGAAGAAAATGAATATTGTAAAAGTTAACAGAGAAAAAGAGTTCAGTATAGAAATAGAGGAAAAATTGTAAAGTTTATAAAATAAAGAAGGAATGGAAAAATGAAGTTTATAACGTATAATTAGAAATATTAACATGAAAAATAATAAATTCTAAAATAAATTAAGTCTATTAATGCCTTTGTAATACTTCAGATAACATATAGGGCTTTAGGGTATACAAAGACATTTTTCATTTGATTTCAGTAATAAATTAGAGAATTTGTTGTTTATTCAGATAAACTTTTTATGGGGTATAATATAGAAAGAAAATATTTCTTGATAGATAAGGAGGAAAAAATGGGAGCAGGAAAGTATGGAATAACAAAAAATACCAAGAAATTGGAGAAGATAGAAAAGGATTATTTTAAAAGAGTTGTTAATAATGGAGAGTAAAGTATATTAATGAGGAATGATAATGTGGATGTGGATATAACAGAAACTTAATATGGGATACTCTCAAATAATAAAGCCAAATTTCTTGGTTCTAACGAGACAATTTATTTTTAAAGTCAATAAAATGAGAGAAATATAGAAATAGTTTGTGTTATTATAAAAATTATACTGGAAGAAGAATATGAAAAATTTGATAAAAAATTTTTCTCTAAGGAAGAATAAAAGTAACTAATAAGAATATAGATTTGCTAGGAATTTTTATGAAGATGAAGAAGAAATTATGAGATTTGAGAAGCTAAAATTTCCAACAATATAATTTTCAAGATTTGCAGTGAAATATTTGAGATTAGAATATATAAACTATACTGATGAAAAATTATATAAAATATTTCAGAATAAAATAAAAGTTAAAGATGTAAAAAATCTAAAAAGAAGCTTTTTAAACAGCAGGAAAAAAGGTTAGAAACAGATAAACTTTTTAGCTATTTCTTTTTAATAAAAAGAGAAATAATGCTTCTATTGGAATTTATTCAGCAAATAGTAAAAACAAAAAGTTTGAAAATGAAAAAGAACTAGAAAACTGGTTTTCTCATAGTGGAGAAAATATTGATAAAGAAATATTTAAAATATATTCTAATATGTCTCAAAAGAAAAATATTCTAAACTTTTTGGGACATGAGAATAAAAGCTTTAGCTTCTATTTCTGAGAAAAGAAACTTTTAGAGAGACTAAAATTAGGAAATTATAGTAACTATAATTTTAGAAAGTATTATCAGATTATAAAGAAGAAGCAATCAAAAAGTTAAAAGATAAAAGTAAAAGAAAAGATTGGAAAAGAAATAGAAGGAAATTATTGAGAAAATTATAAAATAGATAAATTATGTGAGAAATATCAAATTTGGATTTTTCCTTTTGCAGAAAAGTAGAAAAATAAGGATAAAAATGTCACAGAAATTATAGTTAAAATAATAAAGAACATTATAAAAATAATGTTAATGTATGGGAAGAACTAGAAATAAAGAGAAAAATATTTTTAAGTATGATTCCATAATTATATAAAAGGGAGATATAGAAAATGTTTAGAACTACAACAAAAGAAATGTAGATTTTGAAAATTTAGAAAAGAGAGATAAAAGAGATTTTTGATTCAAAATGAAGTAACGAAAAAATTAAAAATTAATTCTAAAATCAGTTAATAATTACAAAAATTTTTGAAACAGAAATTCCAAAAATCAAATATAGAGTCAAGTGATGATTTAGAAATTTTTAGGAAAGCTGAAGGAAAACATTTTTAAATAAAACTATCTACTGCAGTATCGAAAGTGGGATATACTTTAAATACATTATTGGAGTGAGTCCAGAAAAGATATATTAGAAAAATATGAAGAGTTGAAAAATTATGTACGAGTGAATTCTATATAAAACCTATATACAGTTTATTCTGAAATAAATAATAATGAAAAGTTATTAAAAGGGATGATAGTATTTCATACAAGGTCTTAGACAACAAGTTTTACATCAAAAAATATTATGAGGAAAAATGTTCATAAAGCTGAGAAGAGTTAAAGAAAAAGAAAAATAGTAATTAGATTTCAAAATGAGGGAAAAACACAATAAGAATTGAAGAATATTTTTGAGAATATATTAGAAAAGAAAATACCTGATTATTTTATTGAAAAATATGAATCAAATAATGTGTTTAATATTTATAGAAATTTTATAGATGAAATATTTAGAAATAATTGATAGATTGACTTTAAAGAAAGTAACAGTATAAGCTACTTATTTCCCAAATTTCACAAAATATATAAAGAGTTTTGCAAATCAGAGAATATAAACGACAGACAAAGATGGAGCAAGAAAATGTTTGCTACAGACTATCTATTATTATTATTTTCAATATGAAATAGAAAATAATAAAAAATGATATATTTAAAGTATTTAGATTTATATAAAAGTAAAATAAAAGCAATTTCATATAGTCACATTATTGACAATAAAGATGTAATAATAAAAATATTGAAATATTATATAGAAATATTCAGAGAGAAGGAATGTTGAATAACAGGCTTTTAGCAAATGAATAATGAGTGGATAGAATTTATAATGATTCAATTTATAGAATTTATATCAACTAAAAAATTAAACTGGATATTAGATGATTTATCGGAATATAGGAAAAAGAAAAATTAGACGAAAAATAAAAATAAATTATTAGAAAATTTAAAACAAAAAAATGAATAAAAATATAACATATTCTAATGATTCTTATGTTTTTATATCAACACTGCACAATTTTTGGATTTAAAAGAAATATCTAATTTAATTCATGATATAAAAGAAATTTGTTCAATTTAGAGAAAAATATTTCAAAATATAAGCCAGAAAAATAAAGTTTATATAGAAGAATTAAGAAAGATTTCATATATTTTGAAAGTAATGTTAGAACACAAGGAAAGGGTAATACAAAAGCATTATTTAGAAAGTTATGATGAAGGTATTTCAATAATGTACGGTAAAAGATATTGAGGTATAAAAAGATATCAAAATAAAAATAAAAATAGAAAATCAGGAGTAATAAATCAACCTCTTTATAAATCAGGGAATGATGAAAATAGCAGTTGGATTGTTTTTATATGGTATTATGAACAGGCAAAAGAAATGGAACGTTTAAATTTTTCAAAGAATTTTTAATACGAGATAGAAGATATTAAATTATGTAAAGAAGATATACAAAAATATGAACATTTATATAATGAAAAAGAAGAAAATCAGAGAAAGTTGATGAATATATTTCTTCTGAAGAAAAATAATAATATTGAGGGAAATTAAGAAATCAATAATAATAAAAACAATTATTTTATTACTATAAAAATACTGATTAATGGAGACGGATTAGGGTAATGATTTTATAAATGATATTTATAGTCATTGTTTAAGTTGGGCATATAGAATAGAGAGCGTGATTGTAGTATATACAAAGTAGAAGCATATAATGGAAAAATTAAAAAATTTTAGAAATGAAATAGCACATTTTAACTATTTCCAGAAAACAGATAAATCATTGCTGGATTTATTAAATGATTTTTATAATATATTTGATTACAATCTAAAATATCAAAGATGTTCAAAAGGTTATTAATAATATTTTTGAGAAATATCAAGTTGTTACAGGGAAGATGGATGCCCAGTTATTTTTACTGTAAAGTAGATAAAATTGAAATTGAGTGAAAATTTAGTACCCTAAAAGCACTCAAAAATATCCAGAAATAGAATTAGTTCATAAAAAATGTTATATTTTTATTATTTGAACACAAAAATAAGGAGTCTGAAGAAAAATGCTCAACATAATTCACATAACAAGGGCTGATGATTTATCAATATCTAATAATCAGCTTGTGATGATTGATGAAGATAATAATAATAGATAAGATTTCTTTGAATAACATATCAGCAATAGTTAGTGAAAAATTGTCATATGTAAGATTAGTGCGATTTTGCAGTTGAGGCTGGTGGAAAATAATATTCCGATTATTATTTGTAATGAGAAACATCAGCCTGAAATTCATTCACTGGGATTATTTAATCATTTTCAAGTGACTTTGAGAATAAATGAACAGATTGAGTGGTCGAAGAGAAAGAAAAGTTATGGCTTCAAAAATTGTAGAAAATAAGATTGAAAATCAGAAAGAACTATTAAAATATCTGGAAAGAAAGTGATGTTTCCATTGCAAGATTAGAATCTTATAAAAGAAGAATTTGAAAAAGAATAGATACAAGTGCAGAACATCAGGAAGCAATAGCTTCGAGAATATATTTTCAGGATTATATGCAATAATTTTAAAAGATTTAATGAAGATGGTGTAAATTCTGCACTTAACTATGGCTATATGATTTTAAGGGCTATAATATCGTCAAAAATTGTAGCTAAAGGGTTTCATCCAAGTCTGGGATTACATCATCAAAATCACAGTTTAATGCTCTACAATTTTTCTGATGATATAATAGAAATTCTCAGTCCCATGGTGGATTATCTAATTTATGATGAATAAAGATATTTTTAAAGTGAAGTGAAATGAGTAAGGAAATAAGGCACATTATTGGTAGCTCAACAGAAAGTATTTTTAAGGAAAAAGAAATATAATTTTTCTCAAGTAATTGATTATTATCTGGACAGTATAGAAATGTATAAAAGATGAGGGAGTAATAATACCGAAATTGAGTGTGAATGATTATGAGTACTGAATATATAGGACTAATAATATATGACTTACCAATGCAAAACAGATGATGAGATACTGAGATATAAAATTTTAGAAAAATTAATAGAAAAAGGATACTATCAGCTTCAAAAATCTGTATATTATTAGATCAAAAACAAAAAGATTGAACTGGCAGAAAAACAATTGTCTCATACTGGCTCCTGAAAATTCTTCTATAAGGTCTATTATTCTGACAGATGAACAGTTTCAAAAATGAAGATAATTTCAGGAGAAGCTACAATGGGGAGATTTTCAAATAGTAAAATATTAGAATTTTAAAAGATTAAAAATATGTTATAATAAGTAAGGTGGTTCTATACATCATTAATAAGGAGAAAATAGACTTGAAAAGTATTGAAAATAAAGGACAAAACATAGAAAAATTAGAAATAAATATCATCAATACAGAAATTAGAGGGATGGGATATAGACCACCCCAATATCGAAGGGGACTAAAAACTAATACCAGTCATATTGAAGTCCATTTGTTTGATATAGAGCCACCCCAATATCGAAGGGACTAAAAACTCCTGAAAAATGTCTTCCCAATTCAACATCGCAGATATAGACCACCCCAATATCGAAGGGGACTAAAAACTACAAAAATCACCATGTTGTACAGTAGATCGAGATATAGACCACCCTCAATATCGAAGGGGACTAAAACATTGTTTCTATTTCTTCTGTTGTTAACATTTGATATAGACCACCCCACTATCGAAGGACTAAAACTAAATCAGTAACAGCTATACAACGTGTATATTGATATAGACCACCCCAATATCGAAGGGACTAAAACTCAAATCCTTGAAGGTCTGAAAGAAGACGGAAGATATAGACCACCCCAATATCGAAGGGGACTAAAACTAAATATGGGAGATACTTATTCAAATGTAAAGATATAGACCACCCCAATATCGAAGGGACTAAAACCCACCATTCTTTAATATCCCAACGTTCCAGCTGATGATAGACCACCCCAATATCGAAGGGGACTAAAACCCACCATTCTTTAATATCCCAACGTTCCAAGCTGATATAGACCACTCAATATCGAAGGGACTAAAACAGACGTTAGTGTAACTATCGTTTCCTGTTAATGATATGACCACCCTCAATATCAAGGGGACTAAAACTATAATCATTATCGTATTTCCAAAGAATATTAGATATAGACCACCCCAATATCGAAGGGGACTAAAACTTTAGGGGCAATCTCACTGGTTGCATTTGGAAGGATATAGACCACCCCAATATCGAAGGGGACTAAAACTTTTTTCCATTTCAAACACATATTTCTTTTTGATATAGACCACCCCAATATCGAAGGGGACTAAAACTTTTTCTCCGTCTTTATTCTCGTTTACATTGAGATATAGACCACCCCAATATCGAAGGGGACTAAAACTATATGAGATTCTCTTCTATAACAGATACTAAGATATAGACCACCCCAATATCGAAGGGGACTAAAACTTAATATCAGATGCGACTTCTGTCTGATATGTGATATAGACCACCCCAATATCGAAGGGGACTAAAACTAAAGTAGCTAGAGCATTAGCTAATACTTCTTGATATAGACCACCCCAATATCGAAGGGGACTAAAACTGAAGACAAGGAATGGGAGTGATAATAAGAGCGATATAGACCACCCCAATATCGAAGGGGACTAAAACAATTATTCAACTGTCATTGTCCTGTTATTTTGATATAGACTACCCCAATATCGAAGGCTATTACATAAGGTTTTTAGAGAAAAATAGACATGAAAAAAACTTAATTTAGCTGTAGAATTTAAGAAAAATTTGATTATGTATTGAAGTTTAGGATGTTTGAAAAATGAAAAAGAACTGGAAAAGCTATTTAGAAAAATTTCGAGAAAAATGGAAATAGCCATAATACCTAAAAATATGGAATAGATAAAATATAAATACTAAATATATATCGACAGTTTTCTGCTCTATACAATTAACTCAATAAATTTCTTTCCTTTTTATATGTATGTATATAAGGGAAAGAGTGTGGTATTATGACAATTATAAATGCAGTATAACGGCTTACTTTGAAACTGTACATTTAATTTATGTCCCTAAAATAAAGGAAATAGTACAACATTTGAAGAATTTGAAAATACACTGGACATTTAAACACAAAAATTAATATAATTAAATAAAAAGACTAGTATAAAAATAAATTGCGTTATTGAAAATTGTTAGAAAAAAATAAAAGAGGGGAAATTAACATGAAGGATGGGGAAAATTAAAAGAACTGAGAAGAAAAGAGGTGGAAGAAATGAGGGATAAAAGCCTCTACCGATAGGAATTGATGATTTTAAAACAATAATAGAAGAAGATTATTATTATGCTGATAAAACAGAAATGATAGAAAAACTTCTGAATGATGGAGCAGGGGTGACTTTGTTTACACGGCCAAGAAGATTTGGAAAAACGCTTAACATGTCAATGCTTAACTATTTCTTTAATCTGAAAAAGAAGGAAGAAAACAGAAAGCTGTTTGAAAAATTTATATATATCAAAAAGTAAATATATGAATCAGCAGGAGAGTATCCAGTGATTTACTTGAGTTTTAAAGATATAAAAGGCATTGAACTGGGAAAAATGTTATTTCATGACAAAAAGACTGATAACTTATCTATACAATGAGTTTGAATTTTTAAGGAAAAGCTAAATAAGAAGGATTTAAGTGATTTTGACAAGGTATGGCTGGATGAAAAGGATGCAGACTGGGAAAATTCACTGAAAAATCTTTTGAGATATCTATATGAATACTATAACAAAAAGGTAGTAGTTCTGATAGATGAATACGATACTCAATAGTTTCAGGCTACAACAACGGTTTATAAGAAGGAAGTTCTTGATCTATACCGTTCATTATACAGTACAATGTACTGAAAAGTAGATACACATCTTCAGTTCAGTGTAATGACAGGAATTTTAAGGATAGCAAAGGAAGGAATATTTTCAGGGCTTAATAACCTTCAGGTGTATAATATATTTGAAGAAAAATTTTCTGAATATTATGGACTAACAGAGAAGAAGTTCTGGAAGGACTAAAATATTATAATCTTGAATATGAAATAAATGATGTAAAAGAGTGGTATGATGGATATCAGTTTGGAAATACGGAAGTTTATAATCCATGGTCAATTATAAATTTTTCTAAAAATGGGAAATTAAAACCATACTGGCAGGGAAACAGCAGAAATGAAACAATAAATGAACTTCTTGACAGGGGAAACAAAAGAGCTTTTTGATGACCTTGAAAAGCTTTCTCAGAAAAGAAACAGTATATAAAAAATAAGAGATTTTACTGAATTTACAGCTGATATAAAATGAAATATAGGGAATTATTTCTTTTACAGTGGTTATCTTACAACTTCAGGCGAACAGAAAAACAAGGAACATCCGCTAAGAATACCAAACAGGGAAATAATGAATTTTTGAAGACAGATTCATGAGACAGATTTTACAGGAAATTATCAGAAATTCTCAGACACTATAAGATATTTGAGGAGCAGGGAAATATTGAAAAATTTGAGAAGTACTTCAGAATGAGGTAATTTTCCTCATTAAGCTACTTTGATACGGATAAGGATGAGAAGTATTATAAAAGTATTTCTTATAGGAATATTTGTTGCTTTAATGAATGATTACGTAAGGCTTTCAGAAAGGGGAAAGCGGACATGGAAGGCAGATCTTATACTGGAACCGAAGAAAAAGGAAAATCCTGGATATATATTTGAGTTTAAAGTAGCTGGAAGTGAAGAAGAACTGGAAAGCTATGCAGAAGAAGATTTGAACAGATAGAGGAAAAGAAATATGATATAGAGCTTATAAAACCGTGGAGTTACTGAAATAAATTACATAGGACCTCGCATTTTACAAGAAAAACTTAAGATGAAGTAGTGAAAATCGTATAATAATTGTTTAGGACATTTTGTATTGATTATCAATAACAGAGGAATTTTTAAAAGAAAGAAAAATGAGTATGTATAGATACTGAAGAACAAAAGATATCAGAGATTTATATTTGGAATCTTGACAATTGCCAAATTTTAATATATAATAAGTTATATCAATATCTTTGCAGTACTTTAAATAGTACAGGGTTCTGGCCTATGCAAAGGTTTTTAATTATAGGGAGAAACTCATGAGTAGTAATATTTATAAAGGCATACATTTAACTTTTGAAGAACAGATAAATCTTTTGAAGAAGGAATGAAATTTAAAGACGGAAAAAGATAAAAGCTAAAGAAAAACTTCATATATATAATCTTAAAAATAATATTACAACTAATAAAATTGCTCTTACGGTTTGTGATTATGGAATACCTGGTTTTTAAAATTAATCCTGATTTTCCAGGAGGAGCAATAAAAAGCTTTAAAACAATTATGTAAATATAAAACAGATGAAGAAGCAGAAAAATTAGGATTTAAAAATTTTCAGATAATTGAAAAACTGAAAATATAAATAAAGATACAAAAAGAATTAATAAAGAAGGACATTTTGTGTCCATACTCCTTTGCTATAATAAATTTACTAATGGCAGAGGAGTTTTTATATTGATTTACAAATGTCATTGAAGATATTAATAGTAAAAGTTTAATAATTACAAGGGAGGAAGAAAATGAAAGTGAAAATTCAGAAAATAAGTGAAAAAGAATTATGAAAAATATTTATTATGACAGATATTCACGGAAGATACGATCTTTTTGAAAAATATTTGGTGAAATTAACTTTACAAAAATGATTTGCTAATTATTTTAGGAGACAGCTGCGACAGAGGAGAATATACATATGAAATGTATAGAAAAATACATTAATTTGCAGAATGAAGGATATAAAGTAATTCATTTTGATAGGAAATCATGAAGATACAATCTTAAAAATCCAGAAATGATTTGAATCATAAGAGCAAACTGATGTTTAATGGTGGTGAAAGAACGGTATATTCTTTTTCTGTCATCAGAACAAATTCGAGGAAATTATAGATTACTGGGAAGAATTTTATAAAGAAAAATGGCTTTTTGACTTTTTGAAGAAATGCCTCACATCGTGGAAAGTGAAAAATTGTATATTTGTTCATGCAGGGATAGATTTTTCAAAATCCCTGGAAAAATCAGGATGAAACATATGTAGTCTGACTAGAGATGACTGGTACATGAAAAAATAATACAGGAAAAATAGTGTTTTATGGACATACTCCACAAAATGAAGTAACCAGTTATAATAACTGTTTTAATCTGGATTCAGGAGCATTCCATACAGATATTATGAACTGTTTTGAACTTAAAACAAAGACATTATATAGATTGAAAAATGACAGTATTGGAATACAGAAAATAAATATTGAAGAAATATCAGAAAAAAATAGAAAAGTTTTTCAGAATTATAAAAGATATACTGGATATTTAAACATAAAATTTAATATTATTAAAAATATGATACAAAAAGAGTTTTTATATAAGGAGCTACAAAATGACAAATGAAATTGTAGGGGAAGAATTTGAAGTAGAATTCAGAAGACTGGAAGGAGAATGGGAAGTATTAAAGAAGCAGGAATAAAGGGAATATAATAAAAAGAAAATTTATAAAAGAAAAAAGATGAAGAAATAAAAGCTGAGCAGCATGAACTGAAAGCAAGAAAAATTGTAGAAAAAATGGAATAATTTAAGTAGAAAAGCAGGGATTGATATAATATATGACATACAAGTGAAAGCAAAAGAAAGTGAAAAACTGGAGACAAACAATACAGCTCATTTAGATACAAGACCTTCAGATAGAAAAAATACGGAAAATTATAAATATAAAGCTCAGTTATGACAGGAGTGCTAAATATTATTCAGATTCCATTCATAAATATCCTTCTTATTTCAACAATACAGTTAAATATGCTTTTATCAGATAAATAAAAATTTAATGTCAGAACAGGAATGAAAATGTTGATTGAAATCTTATAAACCATAGCAGGAATTTTATTATTTTTACAAATACTTCCTTCCCTATCTGTCGAAGCTTATACCTTTTCCAGCAACATATATTTCAGTTGGAATTGCTGTTATTATAGTAAAATTGCTAGGAGGAGGCACATATGGAAACTTTATATATACTGGACATTTAAACCT
>BNJT01002616.1_pt1 | contig 35786 bp, 65 predicted proteins | sample 8540491 | NCBI WGS metagenome assembly BNJT01 (sample SAMD00202455, study PRJDB9452) | human saliva metagenome | host: Homo sapiens | reverse complement strand
CACCGACAACGCGGGATGACTGCAGCGTGCCCGGTTACCCACGCCGACAGCCGTCGGCGGCAACATCCCCGACAGCCCCTCGACTGGTACGACACCGAGTGCGCCCCGGCCGAAAGGCTCATGGCGCCTCACCCCGGCTCACTCATCCGAGCTATCTCGGACGCCAACATTCGCCACCTCGTTAACTCTCGCAGCGGCGCGAGACATCCGCATCGTCCCCTGAAATTTCCATCCCCTCCCACGCCGGTGCCGCGATCCGTGCCTATCCCCACTTGGGCAACCCTGACCTCGTCGAGAAGCAACGCATAGGGGACAACCAGACGCTCTGCCCAGCGCATCCTCTCTCAGCTTCATCGAGGCGGCGTTCCATCACGCCTGCACCCTCTTCCCCGTCCCCAACCATCCACATCGGAGCCGCATCGACCGACTGGACCCCTGGGAGTCCGACCTCTCATGCGCTCTGGCCACACATCCGGCGCAGCAATCGAACGCTCTTCATCGACCGCGCACTGCGCACCCTCCACTTTCACGGGCAGGCGCGCGGCTGCTTGGGACACGATCACGAGGGCCTACCCTCACCCTCCAGGAACCATCCTCCCTCGCCCACCGCCCGGGGACGCAGGGCGCCAGGCCGCCGAATCTTCAGGAGCACCGTGGGTCCTGGCAGACGCCGACACCCTCTGCCTCCAGCCACGGCCGAGACAACGGCTCCCCGGAGCGATCCCGAGACCTCTCCCGAGCACCTCACCAAGGCGCTTCACGGGGAGAGACTCAGGAGTCGAGAGCCGCGGCATGGTCATCAGCAGATCACCACCCCAGACCTCCTCTTCTACCATCTCCTTCCCAGGCTCCTCGTCGTCGCAGAAGCCAGCGTGGCACGGGGAGGACTCCCTCTCATGGAACAAGCTGGCACCCCTGCGTCGAGCACGAGATGGCACAGCTGCGACGCACAGTCCCCTACTGGAACCCACAGCGCCCATAGTGAAGCGTGGGCCGCGCACCCGAGTCGAATGCGCGGCTCTCAAAGCGTGCAGGGGTATCTGGAGCAGGCACGAACCCGTTCATTAGGCATACATGGAAGGCGCTACGACCAGGCTTTTAGACGCCCAGCCAGAGCACGCCGCAGCGTCCAAACGCTCGGCTTCCTGGACATCTCCACTCTTAACTGCACGCCAGTAGGAGACCTTCGTCCGCAAGAACTCACGCCGCAGCTCAAGAATCTGCGCCTCTTCCCGCAGCCGCTCATCCTGCTGCTCCAGCAAAGTAATGAACTCGCCATATCACGTCTCGCCACCAAGGCCCGAGCGAACATACTCGCGCATATCAGCGATCGACATGCCCGACGCCGACAGGCAGGACACCCAGGTCAACAGGCCTCAAGGTCATCTTCCTGATAGATGCGATGACCACTCGAAGGATCGCGAGCAATGGCAGGAATAACGCTCACATCCTCGTAGTAACGCAGGTGGACGCGGGTAGCCCAACGAGCAACCGCCACCTCCTTAATGGAGGCCGCATGCGCGAGCTAGTCCCTCACCATGGCTTTCACCCTAAAAGACCTCAAGTCCTTGAAAGTCAAGCGGAAGCGTGGACGTGCATGCACGCGCTGCGACCTGCACAAAGGCGCAATCAATCATCCATCGCCGCGCAGGGCTGGAGAATCAGCGCAAAACGCCGCAACGCCTCCTCTTAGAGACGTTCTGCACGCCGCTGGAAGCGCCCAGATCGCAAGTCTCCTCACGCATATGAACATCGACGCGCTCGGAGGAGCTCGCACCCACCATTGAGATAGAAACGCGCATTCTTCTCCGTCGACGCACTGAAGCCACAGGCGTGTCCCACCGCGTTTGGCCACAAAGTCCGGCAGAACCTTGGCGACCAGCCAACGGCCCACACCGCGACCACGCACATGCTCGTAACCGACAGACAACACCTCGAGGTGGCCTGTGTCGAAGTCGCCCGATCAATGGCGATCTGGTCGGCGCGCTCAGTGACGCGTCGTAGCAGCAAAACATCCTCGACGAGGCCTGGAAGCGAGGCATAGCGGAAGAACTCATACCCACCGCTGACGAGACTGCGAACAAAAGCCAACCTTGCGATCGTGCATAAGCGCCGTTGCGACAACACGCCTCATGCTCTACGACAAGCGCGTGGCGTACCTGCTGATAGGAGCGTGCGGAGCTATCCGGTTGATCGGCAGCCAGACATTGCGGGTACGTCCGGCTGGTAGAGGTAGGGCTTCTCAGCATGCACGCGATGTAGCGGATAATCGAGGAATCCGCTCATAGATACGCCGCGTGTCATTTGCGCGGGATATCGTCACGAGTGGCAGGCCGACCACTTCACGGGCGCACCTCCTTTGATCGAAACTGGACATAGGTGTGATTTACTCATCGAAAACCTAACTGCAGGAACAGACACCCGTCATCCTACGCGATTCACACCGATCTCAGCCTTGTCAGCGGCGTGTTTTTCTTTGTCACCGCGACTCGTCTACGCGTGACAATCGGCTGCGTAATCTCGCGCTCACCCCCTCGTTGCTTTGTATCCACGAACGGACGATAATCGAGTGGTTCATATCAGGAGGACTGCATGCGATTTTTCCGCGCCCTGTGCGCCACGCCCGGGGCACTGCTCATCTGTCGACGCTACCGTCGGGGGCCTACGCCGACGAGCCGACGCTGTCGGAGGCGTTCGTCCTGACCAAGGACGGCCAGCTGTCGACACGCTCATCGATCATCGATCCGTCGCGAACGATGAGCGAGTCGACATGCAAGCCCTACGCCAGCAAGTCGACGGATCAACATGTCGAGTTCGTAACGCGACGACGCGACCGTGTGCCACATGCAGCTTATGTACACGCGCGCGAGAACGAGTCTGAGTTCACGATCGAGGGACCCGGGCGAGTTTCGCTCGCGAGCGCTCATGCCGAGCGCACACTCACCGAAGCTCGCGAGTTGTTCCACCCGAACCCGACGCTCGCGTCCCCTGTCCCTGAGCGTCGAGGGCGAGGTACAGTCCTCCACTCGCTGACGCCTCCACGTCGGCGACAACATACGAGGGCCGCACGTTCTCCATCACCCGGACCGACACTGAGCCCCCAGATAATCACCGTGAAGGGAACTCTCACCCTGGTTGGAGACCGCAGTGCCGCAGCGACCACGACTGCCTTGAAGGATCCGTGGGGCGCGACCCCGATGCCCAGCCCCGCCTCGGCGAGCCCAAGCGCCGCACCGACGCAAGACGACGGCGCGCCCGAGTCCTCCGATCCTCCGGATCGCGCTTCTCATCGGCCTTACCGTTGGCTCCTCATCCGGCTTGTCATCGTCATCGTCATCGTCGTCTACGTCGTGCGGGCCAAGCGCGCGAAGGTCGCCCCACCCGGGACACGCAGCGCCACCCCGACATCTCACGATCGACGCTCTCTCTCCTCGTGGAAACGATGGGCATGACTCCCAACGTACATCCAAGTGGGGCCGAATGCGCCCGCCCCAACATCCGCTACCGCGGCTGTTCCTTCCGCGCCAGCTCCTTCTGTGAGCGCTCCTTCGGCTGCGCCGACCTCCGGCGCCGAGCACCGCGCGATACCGGGTTTCAGGTGGGAGCACAAGTCTCGCCCGGAATCCTCCGCGCGGCTCGCTCCGCTGCGACACCGGAAGCCCTTCAAGAGACGCCGCTCGCGCAGGCGACCACAGGCCTGCGGTCTTCTGAGCGCCCTGCTCCAGCCGGATGGCCACCTCCAGCCGATAGCCGGGCAGCCGATGGACGGGCGCGGGATGGCAGGCGCCTCCAGGCTCCGGATGACGGGCGCGCTCCAGCACAGCACCGCCCTCACACGCGCAACCCGTTCCCCGCAGGCTCCCCTGTCGCGCTTACACCGAAGTCAGCACTCCGACGCGCACAGAGGCTTCTCAGCCCACCGCGCCGACACCTCATCCCGGACCCCGCAGCGAGACCTCATCGAGTCCTCCGATGTGTCGCCCGCTCGCCCCTTCTGAGCATCCTGACGAGCATCCGCGCAGGCTCGGAGTGCACAGCCCTCTCTTCCCGGAGCAGGCGTTCGCAGCAAGCCAGTCCCTACGCGACGCACACGCACAGTTCCCTCGGCCCATTCCCGGGCTCTGAGGAAGCCCCCGCTGCACAACCGGCGCTCACCGAGCCTGCTCGGCACCGCCTGCGCCCGCCGCCGCCCGCGGGCACCATCGACGCTCCTGGAGACGGAGGATGATTCCCGAAGGTGCGCCGCGCCTCCATCCCGATGCCTGGAGCCCGTTGTGGAACCGGTCGTCGAGCCCGAGCCCATTGTGGAGCCCGAACCGGTTATCGAGCCCGAGCCGATCGTCGAGCCCGAACCCGTCGTCGAGCCCAAACCCGAACCCGTTGTGGAACCGGACGACCGTCTTTTCCGAGCCGATCGTCGAGCCCGAACCCGTCGTCGCGCCCGAGCCGATCGTGGAGCCCGAACCCGTTGTGGAAACTCGGCTATCAAGCTTTCCGAGCCGATCATCGAGCCCGGCGCCGATCATCGAGCCCGAACCCATTGCGGAACCGGTTATCGAGCCCGGAGCCGATCATCGAGTCCGGAGCCGTTCATCGAGCCCGCTGAACCCGTTATCGAGCTCCGAACCGATCGTCGGAGCCCGAACCCGTTGCGAAACCCGAGCCGGTCGTCGAGCCCGAGCCCATTGTGGGAACCCGAACCGATCGTCGAACCCGGAAGCCGTTGTGCAACCGGTTATCGAGCCCGCGCCCGTTGTGGAACCCGAAACGGTTGTCGAGCCCGAACCGATCGTCGAACCCGAGCCTGAAGCCATTGCGGAACCGCTATCGAGCCTCGAACCGATTATCGAGCCGAGCCGGTCGCGGAACCCGCCCCGGCGTCGATGCCGTCGTTGACGACGCCGAGATGCCGACCGCGCAGCTGCCTCGTATCTCGTCGAGTCCGAGGCCCGCGGATTGGGGGTCGCCCGAACCAGCCGCGCTCGCTGCGCCAGCCCGAGCCCGTCACCAGGTGACCGCTCCCCGACGACGCCGACTCCGTTCGAGCAGAGCGCGCCCGCCATGCCCCTCGGTCGTCGAACAGCGCCAGCAGAATAGCTCTGCATCCCCGCAGATGCCCGCACCCCTTCCAGACTCCGCTGCGTCGCCGCGGCTCCTTCCAGGAGTGACTGGAACGCGGAAATCTCCCAGTGAGAAGGAAACACCGCGCGAGCAGGAAGGCGAGAAGCAAGCGCCGCAGGCTGTGGGGCTGGGTGCGCGCCGCAAGTAGCGTAACGAGGCTGCTCTCGCACCCGAACCCGAGATCGATGAGCTGGATCGACCTCGCACGCGCCGATGATTTCCCGCTGACGCGCAGGACGAGGATGTACTCGAACGACTCGCAGAACTGGAATTCGCGCAGCTAATCGGAGCGGATAGGGACGCCTACAGGCGACTCTCGGTCTCGCAAGCCTCAATGTAGCGCGCGAGTTCCTCGTCCAGATCGCCCCGCCCCATCGGACGGTGCCTCAGCCCGCGTCCGTCTCCTCCTGCCCGTAGCGCTCCAACAGGAGGCGCTCGCAGTAGATCGTCCGCCGTCATGCCGATGTTCCGAGCGAGGGACGTTGAGGACCATGCTCATCGATCGATGCTGCCGATAATCGGCAGGATCTGGGCCATCTTCGGCGCTGACGAGGCGCGGCTCCGAGGGTCGCGAACAAGGAGTTCACGGATGCAGTCAGGGCATTGTTCCCGACGCTCCCTCATCGATCCGGCGCTTGGTCAGCTTTGCTCACCACCTTGTTAAACATGCGCATCGAGGTCTCCTTCGACGACGGCATGGTCATCAACCGTGCCACGCGGGCGATCGCCTCGATAAAAACCATCGCGTTGCAGCTTTTCCGCTGGATCCCTTCGTGTCACACCCGTAGTACGCAGCCGTATGTGACACGAAGTCGAGCAGAGGAAGCCAAGAACGTCGCGATATCAAGTCCGGATCGCGCAATCACGCCGCCGACACCGGGTGCCGAAGCGATGCTCCAGGACCGGAGAGGAGAGCCGCGACCGCCTCCCGTCGCGAATACGCTGCTCATCGCCCTTCCGTCGCGGTAACGTGACGGCATATCCTCACCTTCAGGTGCCTGACCAACCGATCTCAGCTGTTCAGGTTTCGGATGTCCTCGAGACACCCACGTCGCGTTTGCTCTACCCTGCGATACGCCTTCGCCAATTCGACTCGCGTCGAACCGATGATTCGGCGGCTCGATGTCGCCTTCTCTCGACGAGCCCCAGAACAAGCCGATCAGATCCAGCGAAGAATCAGAAGCGACGCCGGGCATCTTGCCCAAGCGAAGCCAACCACTCAAAGGGGTGAGTACGCACGAACGGGATGCGCCGGCGTGATGACTCGAGTGACTGCGAGGGTTGACCTGAGCGGGCCTTCCATTCCCGGATCGCATCCCACCGAGCACGACTCGCTCATCGGTCATGCGGCCACGAATATCGTCGCGTGTGCTGGCGTTCTCTTCCTCCGCATCGATCCGTCAGCATCCCAAGCCCACACGGTCACGAAAAAGAGGCCCACGCCACAGATGAGGTGGGACTACCGCTCCCCCACGGACGACTCTCAGCCTCGGCGATCCCACGTAGCGCGCGCGATGCCTGCGCATCAGCTCCTGGCTGTCGGCAGGCCTCGCCAGGTCCGTGGAGGCACCATCGGCGGTCTCCACGCGGCCGTAGCGTTCGCTGACGAAGCGCTCGCGATACAGGTGATCGGCGGTCTCGCCGATGGTGCGCATGAGCGCGGCGTTCAGCCCGGCGCTCACGACGATGCCCGCGACGGGGACGATCTGGGCGAGCTTGCGAGACGCCAGACGCACGCCCATCGCACTGAACAGCGAGTTCATCGCGCTCACGACCACGTTACCGCCGAGGCCGTCGAGCGATCCTCGCCGGGCGAGGTCACGCATCACCTTGTTGAAGGCCAGCATCGTCGTCTGCTGACGACGCAAATCGCGACCGCTGCCCGCCGGATCGATCGCCTGCGAGAGCACCATCGTGGAGAAGAGCCTCCGTGGGGTCCTCTGAGTCGTAGCCGTAGTAGGCGGCCGTGTGCGCGACGAGGGCGTGTCGCGGCCGCCAGGAAGGACGTGATGTCGACGGCGATCGCCGAGGCCGTGACCCCACTCCCGGGGCGGAAGCGCACACCATGCCGAGCACGGCCGCAACGGAGCCACCCGAGGCGAACCGCCGCTCAGCCGCCCCTCGGCGGCGGCGGTCGTCAGATAGGCCAGGCTCAGGCGAGGCTTCGACGGCGAGGACGTCGTCGAGCGTCAGCGAGCGGATGTCCTGCAGGGCTTCGCACGTCAAAGCCCGCGGAACGGTAGGCCTTGAGGATGCTTAGCGGCGCACCGAGGCCTCGGACGCGGAGGCGGCCAACTCGACGAGGCTGAGGGCAGCCGACGACACGGTTCGGGTGAGCGCCTCGCCGCCGGGGCACCTTGCGCGCGATGGACACCGCCTTGCCCAGAGGAGCGAGGGCCGCCGAGCGGACGCGCTGGGAGATGACCCTGGGTCGGACTGGACGCATCTGCACGTCCTTCCAACGCTGGATTTCATCCCAGTGGTCGGCGTCGGACTCGCTCATGCGCGCACGCAGATCGTCAGACATGCTCTCCCCGTTTCTCTCGCTGGGCTAACTCACCAACACTACACAGTGAGGGCCGTGATCGGCGCTGATGGCACGTCCGCGTCCCCTGTTATGCTTGCTGACCTGGCGGTCAGATTCGGCCTCGATACGAAGGAGCTTCCGTGGAATCTCGTGAGTCGCTCATCAACCAGATTGCTCTTCTCCGCGAGGAGAAGGAACACGAGAAGATCATCGCGCTCATCGAGGGACGGCCCCCGGCCGCGATGGACTGAGCTGACCAGCCTGCTGGCACGCGCCTACATCACTACGCCCAGCCCTACATGGATTCCTTCCAGGAACACACTCAAGCACGCGGTGGAGCTGCTGCGCAGCGTTGAGGCCGAGGGCATGGCGGACCCGCAGTGGTACTACCGCATCGGCACTGCCCTCTACTGGCAGGACGAGGAAGAAAGCGCCATGACGTACCTGGAGCAGTGCCTCGCGATGGATCCGACCCACGAGGACGCTCCGCAGGTCATCGAGGAGTGCAAGCGCGCCCTCGAGCGTCGCACAGTCGTGCGTCCCTCGACATGCGTGCGCTTGTCGACTTCTTCGAGCGCAACGACTACGGGGTACGAGGTCGAGGACAATCGCCTGCGCACAGGCTTCACGAACAGCTACTACGTGTTCTCCGTGATCGACGATGGCGCGGACCTGAGCATGGTGGCATCCGCGAGGATGTGTCGATGGAGCTGCGGGTCGCCTCATCCAGGCGTGCAACGACTGGAACGCGGCCCGCAAGTGGCTCCAGGGTCTACGTCGCGACGCTGGATGACGGCACGCAGCGCGTGTGCGCCGAAGCAGTTCGTCTCGTCTCGCTACGGCATGACTGATGCGCAGGTGTCGATCAACATTGACCGTTTCATCTCCGCGTCCGGGGGCCTTCTTCAAGGAGCAGATCGAGCGCATCCCCGCACTGGGTGGCGCGAGCGGTAACGTTCGCACGAAACGTTCGGCCTCGTCTCGGACGAGGCCGGGGCTCGTTATACGGTCGGCGTTCTACTCCGCTGCGGCGAGGCACGTAGACGCTAAGGCCGCCGTCGCCGACGACGCCCGTAAGTGTCCCATCATCCGCGATACGCACGGACGGTGTCCTCGATGACGCACTCCCACTCCTGGCCCGCGTGACGATGGCCCACGTAGAGGGTCTTCTCGCGCCCATAGCGGTCGGAGAGGATGACGGCGCAGCCCGAGCCGGACACCTCGTCCTTGCCTTCGCGGGCAAAGCCCACGACGTCAGGGGTTGTCGAAAGCGTTGTGCTGCGGGCCGACGGCCGCGCGGTCGCGGATGCCCATAAGGATCGGCAGCTCACGCACAGCGGGCAGGTCGTCGGACTCAGGGGAACCGAGGAGGTCACCCCAGAACACGCAGGGAGCCCCGGCCTCGTTGAATAGGATGAGGGCGTGGCGGCCGCCTAGAACCAGGGGGCGACCGTGGAGGCCAGAGACTGGCCTGGCTGGGTGTCGTGGTTTTCGACGAAGGTGACGGACTTGTCCGGGCGGGATGCCGTCAGAGTGTTCTCCACAGGCGTGCCAGGTCCACGTTGCCGTCCGACACCGACGCATCGTGCAGGTGGTAGTGCAGGGGGACGTCGAAGAGCATGACGTTGGGGACCCGCTCACGGGTAGCCCTCGAGCTCGCGCACGTCGCCACTCCAGTACTCGCCGACTGGCGGGCAGGCTGCGGCCCGTCGAGGCGCGCAGGTCGTTCAGCCAGCGGGCGTAGAAGTCCGATCCCACGTGCTTGACGGCATCCAGGCGCAACCCGTCCACGCCGGTCGTCTCGACGTACCACTGACCCCAGCGGTCCAGCTCCTCACTGACGCGGGGCTCGGTGACGTGCACATCGCAGCCCATCAGGTAGTCGAAGTTGCCGAACTCGGTGTCGACGGATTCGTTCCACTGCTTGCCTTCGAAGAGCCACAGGCCGTTGCGTTTCGTCGCTTCATCCCAGTCGATGCCGTGGAAGCACGTCCAGTCCACGTGAAGTCCGAGTAGACGCCCGCGCGCCCCGGGAACGTGAAGCGTGTCCACGCCTCGATCGTCTCAGGCTCCCCGATCGCCTCATGGCGGTTCTGGGGGTTGATAGGGGTAGCTCGCACGGTCTCGGACGCGTCGGCGCCCATGCGGTGGTTGAGGACGATGTCGGCACACACGGCGATGCCCGCCGCGTGCAGAGCCTCGATGGCTGCCAGGTACTCGTCCTTCGTCCCGTACTTCGTGGGCACGGAGCCCTCTGGTCAAACTCGCCCAGGGTCGTACAGGTCGCAGACGCCGTAGCCGACGTCGTTGATGCCCTCGTGCCCCTTGCAGGCGGGCGGCAGCCAGATGATGGTGACGCCCAGGTCCGCGATCTCTTGGGCGTGCTCGGCGAGGTAGCACCAGTGGCTGGCGTCCGGGGCCATGTCCCAGGCGAAGGCCTGCAGGATCAGGGGGCCCGCCTCCGTCAGGGATCGAGGCCAGGGCTGCTTCAGTCGTCTCATTCACCCGCATATCGTGCAGGTTTCCCTCCCCGGGCACGCGAGGAAGGCAAACAGTGGCGGGGTATACACGGTAACGAGGCCGGGGCTGGGTACCGCTGATGCGCGCGGTCCCGGCCTCGGCCTCGTCGGTGATGTCGTTACTAGTGCGCGCCCGAGGCGCCCTTCAGGCCCCCGGAGAGCTGGAGGCGCCGTCGGCGATGCCCGAGGCCGCGCTCTTGGCACCGACCATCACGACCTTCGCTTTGCCGCGCAGGCCCTTCTTGATAGTCGTCGCGGTCTCGGATGTCTCGCCCCTTTGTGGACGCACCCAGACGATGCTGGTCCCACTCCTCAACGCTGACGCCCGGAGGCGGGATCTCGCGCAGGTGCTCCTTGAGGAGGGCGGATTGGGACTGGAGCGCCATGAAAGTCAGGCCGCTCGACACGAATCCTCCGATGACGGGGACAATCTTCGAGAATCCCTTGGCGGCGGTGCTCTTCGTGATGTTGATGCCGATGAGGCGCAGGCTGTGCTTGACGACCGGATACCAGGTGATGCTCATCAGGGCGCGTTTTGTCGCGTGGTTCTGGTAGGCGGTCTTGGCGGCCACGCGCGCGAAAAGCCGTCAGGGACCGGGCGGCGCCCCCAACCCCAGCATGACGCCGAAAAAAACACGGCGAGCACGCCGAGCGTGTCGTCGTCAGCGTCTCGGCCGTCCGGGGAGGAGCTCGCCCCAACCGTACAGGTAGGCGAGCTTTTTGCATGATTCTCAGCGCGTGCGCGTAATACCGCATCAGGTCCGCGGGAATCGTCCCGAGCATCGCGAAGCCGCCGGGGATACCCGCGACGAAAGAGATGGCCGCCGACTTGTTCGTTTCGTAGAGATTGCCTCCTCTGCGAGCCTGTCGATCGCGGTCAGGGCGACTCCGGCGAGCAACGGGTTCGAGTCGATTGCGCGTTGGATTGCGTCGTCACCCATGTGGAGTTTGCGTAGCTCCTGCCGCAGGAACTCCTCGCGGTTGACGCGCACGCCGGGCACACGCACGACCTTCGCTAGGAAGTCGAGCGCTCGCTGTTCCACCTCGGGTTGCTGCCCGCGGCGACTCTTTGTCGGCTGGCTGCTGTGGGCGCCGGCGTTCGTCGTGTCGGGCATCGAGTTCCTCCTCGTCTCGCGACGCGCGGACAGCGCGTATCCGGTCCCACTCTAGCGGGCGCCGCCCCCACAGCGCAGGCGTCACGAGGCCGGGGCTAGGGCCGCGCTGTCATGCGTCCCCGCCCCGGCCTCGTGACCGATGCTCGTTACTACGCCGACCAAAGAGGCCCTTGACGCCTTCCGCGATGCCGGAGGCCGCGGTCATCGCGCCATCGGCGATGCCGGAGGCCGCAGTCTTTGCGCCACTCGTGACGGCCTTGGTCGCTCTCGAGCGCCTGCTGGGCGCTGTCCAGAACGCCCGGCTCCTGGTCGTCGGGGGTCGCATCGCTGACAGCCTGCTTCCAAACCTCGGCGTCGACCTCGGGGGCCGGAAGCTCGCGCAGGTGATTCTTGAGGCGGTGGGGACTGGGACTGAAGCGACACGAAGGTCATGCGACCCGAGACGGCGCGCCACCGATGAGCGGGATAGCCTTGGAGACGCCCTGCGCGAAGCCCTTCTTCGTGAGGTGTGATGCCGATGTATCGCAGACAGTGCTTCATGACCGGGTACCACGAGGTCTTCGTCAGAGCTTGCTTCGTCACCTGCTTTTTGGAAGGCGGGCACCGCAACCGAGCGCGCGAAGGCCGTCAGCGACTGGGGCCGCGCCGCCCACGCCGAGCATGACTCCGAAGAATCACCGCGAGGACGCCGATCGTCTCGTCGTCGACCTCGTCCATATCGCTGAGAAGATCCCGCCACCCGTACAGGTAGGCGAGCTTCTGCATGATCCTGAAGGCATGAACGTAGTACTGCGTCAGGGTCCGCGGGGATCGTTCCGAGCATCGCGAAGCCACTCGGGGAGGCCCGCGGCGAAGGACATCGCCGCGGACTTGTTCGTCTCGAAGGAGATGATGCCATCCGCGAGCTTATCGAGATCGGTCAGGGCAGACGCCAGCGAGGACGGGGCTCGAGTCGACGGCACTCGCAATCGCATCGTCGCTCATGTGGAGTTTTGCGCAGCTCCTGACGGAGAAACTCCTCCCTCGTGATACGCACGCCGCGGATGCGCCACGACCTTCTTGAGGAATTCGATCGCATATTTTTCTGCTTCGGAGTCCTGCTGCGCCAGCGTTTCATGCAGCTCGGCGACCCCTCGGTCACCTCGTCCGTGAGTTCCACTTCGCCGCTCGTGTCGAGCACGATCTCTCGGCCGTCTTCCTCGAATTCACCGTTGACGCCGAGTTCGTCGAGGTTATCGCTCATCTCGTTCCTTTACACTCCGTTGTCACCTCACCACGAGGCCTGGATACGCGACAACTATAACCTAGTTTTCCGTCGTACCGGCGCTCGTAACCACCGTCATTGTGCTCAGGTGTAAGAAACGTCAGGAACGGACATATACTGGTCTCATGTGGATCCTCGCTGCCTGCTTGTCAGCCCCTGTTCGCGGGGGCTGACTGCTGTCCTAGCGAAGGCGGGCGTCACATCGACGAGGCTCGACGGTTGCGACGGCGCTGCGCACGGTGTCGGTCGCGGGGGCGTGGGGTATGGCGGCGCTGACGGAACGGCCTCCGGCGTTACCTCTATCGACGGGGCATCTGCGCTGTTCCTGGTGTTGTCCGGGTTGGCGACGGGGGCCTCGTGGCTGTGCTATTTCGCGGCGCTGTCTCCGAGGGGCGTGTCCCGCGTGGCGCCGATCGACAAGCTGTCGACGGTCCTGGCGATCATCCTCGCGCTCATCTTGCTGGGCGAGCCGGTGAGTGTGTGGGGCGCGGCCGGATTATCGCGATCACGGCGGGAACGCTTCTGATGGTGGAACCCGCTGAGCTATCGGGCCTTCCTCACGTCGCTGCGCGGGGCGGGAGCTGGCTGACGTTCGCGCTCGCGTCCGCTCTGTTTGCCGCGTTGACGTCGATCCCTCGGGAAGGTCGGCATTTCAGGTGTGGATCCGACGCTGGGGACGGCGGTGCGCACGCTGGTGGTGCTGGCGATGGCGTGGGTGATCGTGGGCGCGCAGGGCGCCTGGGAGAGGTCCGGTCTCATCCCTCGGCCGCGAGCTGGCATTTATCGTCGCGTCGGGCGCTGCGACATGCGCGTCGTGGCTGGCGTACTATCACGCGTTGAAGGATGGGCCTGCCTCGGTCGTGGTGCCCATCGATAAGTTGTCGATCCTCGTGACCGTCGCCGTGTCCAGCCGTGGCGTTTCACGAGCGTTTCACACCGCGCTACTTGCTCGGCCTCGCCCTCATGTGTGCGGGGACGGTGGCCATGGTGGTGGCGTAGATTCGTGCCTGCTCGGCGTGTTAGTGGCCTTGTTTTTCTTCTGAGGTGTCGGTGTTGTTGACGATGAGTTGACCGAGGGGAACGGGCCGGTTGTTTCGGTGGTGGTGACCAGGCCGTTGATCGTCTGGGTGTCGCCGGTGAGAGGGTTGGTGGCCGTGCCCGCCCAGGTCGTGGTGAGCGTGATGGTGCGCGTGGCACTGGGGTATGGGCCATCCAGGAAGGACTTCCACCCGTCGGGAGCCTTGTAGTAGTGGCGAATCAGGGCGGGGTCGGTGTTGGGGTCCATGCCCTCTTGCCAGGGCATCCCCGGCGAGGTCGTGGTCAGGTCCGGCGTTCCGTCTCCCCAGCTCCACGTGTAGGACGTAGCTGTCAGAGTAATGGTGATGTCGCGCCCCAACAGCGTGACAGTGTGAGTCTGCGTGGGATGCGTGGCGGCAACGAGCGTGGGAATGTACTTGTTCGTGTACGACACCCCTCAGGCCGCTTATGCAGGCCCGCGCCGTCAGGGTGAATGGTCGTTGCTGCCATGTAGAGGATGTCACGCGTTGTGGGAATACGTCCCGGATCCTGATTGAGCCACCCTCAGGGTCTGACGGGAGCGGGCAGTTATCGACTGTATCGTCGTCGGAGACCGTGGGGCTGTTGGGGCCTTATTGACATACACGTTCTCACAACGAGCCGCTTCATCGTACGCTCCAGCTGCAGGGTCAAACGCCCCTCTGCTGTCAGCTGGTTGCGCTGATCATCCAGGGGCCATGGATAGCCAAGCGACGGTTGCTCTACGGAATGTGATACTGCTGTTGTTCCTGCAGATATACGTTCGCTGCTTCATTACTTCCATCTGCACAGAATCCAAGTTGTGAGCCGAAGGCATCGGCGCAAGAACTAGTCGGAGGGATAGTGTTGCTGTCAGCAAGTGCTATACCCGCACTGATATTGGACATCCCGCTGCGAGAACGATAGTGCTAATGCAGTGAACTTATTGATCATCCCGCGATACGCCTCCTCCAGTAACAATCCAGCGCCCGTCTTTCCAGGTCATAAAGAACGCTAAAGTCACATCGAACGAAGTATCACTTTTTATGATTCGCTGACCGATACAAGCAGTTCCATTGTTGGTCGATGCTTTACATGACCCTCAATAGTGCCGTCCTGCACTCCCACTTCTCGTCCGTAACGGGTTCCACCGATACGATGCCTGTGATGGTAGAGCTGTTGTCATACATCCACCCATTTGCATAGAGATTGGTGATGTTCTTGATGTAGAGTCTCCGGAAACTCTCCAGGCTCGGTGATATCAGCAAAAGGTTGTGTATCGCCCGTGTTCCATGCATAGGTGAGTGTCTCAACCGCATACTCAGCAGCGAGTTCGGCTCTCGTTCACTCTTTTCCTTGGCCGCCTCGGGTAGTTCGGGCTTGGTGTAGGTGTCAGCCGCGAACTCGGCCGGGCGCACGAGGACTCCGTCGGGGCCGATTGCGTATCCGCCTGACATCGGAGGTTCGCTGGACACTGACGGCATGGGCGCTGGGTGCACGGTGGGTGTTGCGGCGGCGCTGGGGCGATCGTTCCACGAGCCGATGCTCGCGCCCAGCGTATAGGCACCAACAGCTGCCACAGCCACCAGCACGGTGAGCCCGATACCCATTGCCCACGGGCGTAGTGCTGCGCGCCTGGCTGATAGGGAGCGCTTCTTGCGGCGTGATGTCGGGGTGAGGAAGTCCTGCTCGTCTTCCTCGGTGACGGGTCGCTCGGATAGGGGTGGGACTTTCATGGTGTGTGTGTGCCTCCACGGTGAGGTGTCCTCCAGCGTCCCCATCGTTGGGGGCGCGTCCTTTCTCATCAGGGTACGCGCAGAACCGACACGAAATACTAAGAATGCTGCGCAACCATCACGCAAATCCTCCCACCCACATTCCCGCATAACCGCACGGATGTGCATGCCCAGCCCCGGCCTCGTCCGTTGAACGTACGGGCAAGCGCGGGTCACTCCCGGGAAATACCTCGACAATCCCGTCCAGCTGTGCGCGGATTTCGTCAAAGGAGCAGTCCAGATCGAGCGTCGTTGCGCTGATGCGGTTGCCGCTCATGCGGTAGGTGGCGTCGTGGTTGGATGTCCTCGTCGGTGGCGGCGTAGAGGAGCATGCCCGAGACCTCGATGCTCTCCCCCGAGCGCTCGAAGGCGATCTGCTTGTTCTTCACGTATGCGAAGATCTGGTACAGGTTCGCCGACCTCACAGTCTTTTTCAAAGTACGTTTGCATCGTGGACGTGTAGTACTTCGCGTCAATAATGAGGACACGGCCGCAATCACCAGGGTGACGTCGCTGCGCATCTTCGGTAGGCCACGCGAGAAGTTGTCGTCCAACACCCAATCGATATGCGGAGCGCTCGCGTGCAGACGCGGATGCTCTCTGCGGTAATACTCGAGAATGAACTTCTCGTAGAGGCGGCTCATGCACTGTTCCGTGAAGAAATCCATCATGCGAGTGGCACCATCTCTGCGGGAGTGGAGTAACCCCTCAACGACGAGCCAGCACACCGCCATCAGCATGCGGTACGTGCGATTGTTGCGTTCAAAGCGCATGTTCCAGTCGACCGTGTGCAGGTCGATCTCGCGCACGTCTGCGAAGAAGACCATGAGCTTCTTTTAGGCTCTTCTTGCGCGCCTTCGAGATATCCGAGCGCACGAGCAGCGCGACCGTCGCCTTAATGACTCGGTTCATCGTCGTGTCGACGCTGAACTCGTCGTAGGAGCACACCAGCTGGCGGCGCAGCAACGCCTGCGACTTCACGGATTCGGTGACCTCGATTTTGCCGCGCAGCGAGGAGCGGGCCTCGGTCCGGTTCACGTACTCCCTGCCCGAGGCCTCGTTTGAGTTGAGGACACGCCTCGCTCGAGGATGGCGGCGCACAGTTCGGCGGCGTTGTCGAAGTCCTCCGCAGCCAGGGCACGGTATTTCGGTTTGTTCAGAACCGAGAAGGCGTAGAGCGAGCATGTGGTAGAGGTTGCGGATGCGATTCAACGCGCGGCCTCGCCCAGCTTCCGCGCCCACTCCTCAACCTTATCTGACTCGTCGAACCAGTATTCCTTGAGCATCGGGATGAGCTCGTAGTCCACGATCGAGGCCAGGGCCGCGTCGGCAGGAGTCGGCTTCCATGTTGCAGAAGTAGCTGTGTCCGATGCAGAAGCCCTCGCCGAGAGACTCGTCCTCGGCGATCGCACGGTTGAGGAGTTCCACCTTGCCTACAAGCCGCTTTGAACTTCGGATTGTCGAGGCTGGCGCAGTAGGCACGAAAACCCTCAGAGTCGAAGGCGGGGCGAAGTTCCACGAAGGCGAATCGGCGGCGCAGCGCGTAGTCGAGCATGGCGAGGCTGCGGTCAGCCGTGTTCATCATGCCGATAATGTGGACGTTGCGGGGAACATAGAAGAACTCACGGGAGTAGAGAGTTGGAGCTTGTATCCTCGCTTGTCGTTTTCAATGAGCATGAAAAGCTCACCAAAAATCTTGGAGAGGTTGCCGCGATTGATTTCGTCGATGACAAAGAAGTACTCGTTCTCCTCATCGTCGGCAGCCTTCTTACAGAAGGAGTAAAGCGCCCTTCACCAGCTCGAATCCCGCGCCGGATGGGCGGTATCCTCGATGAAAATCCTCATAGGAGTAGCTCTGGTGGAACTGAACCATCATGACGCGCGAAGCATCCTTGACGCCCATCATTGAGTATGCGAGACGCTTGGCGGTAAACGTCTTACCCACGCCGGGAGCGCCCTGGAGGATGACGTTCTTCTTGGCGCGCAGCAGACCAACGATTGCGTCGTATCGCCCGCGGTCCATGTAGACTTCGCTGAGAAAATTCTCGACGGAATACTCGGTCAAGGGCACCTGCATTTCCTCGCTATCGAGTGTGTCCTCGTCATTCTCAAAATAGCCCTGAATAAGTGCCAGTTGATCGGGGTAGTCAGTAATGTCGGTGAGGGTCTTCATCGGAAACTGTTGATCGCTTCGCCAGCTTCCCTGACGTTTCCACGACACCTCGCGCAGGTGTGGATACTCCCCGCCATCCGGGTCATAGACGTAGTCACCCGCAACGACTCCTCGTCCGAGGATCTCGAGCGTCCCTTCTTCGCGAAAACGACATCGCCCGGCTTCATTTCCTTTGCAAACTGCCAGGCGGCATGAATGTCGTTGGTTTTGTCTCCGCAGTCGGGGTAGGTCTCGAGCATCCGCTCCTTCACATCTTGCTTGCTGGCACACACGGATAAATCACCGAGATCACCCCAGCTCAGCCCCATAACGCCACGCTTGTAGAACTCCTCCCACATGCAGGCTGCCGGGCCGGGAGCGTAGAGCCAGTAGCGCACGGTCTGCACACCATCGTCTCCAAGAGCCGTCGTCTGCATCATTGCCTCCTTGAGAAGCACAGCCACGAGTACTGGCTATCCGTCGTCATGGCCACACCCTACCACCCAGGTGATGGGCGACACGATTCGCACTCGCACTCACCCGACAGCAAAGCCGGGCCACGCTCTCGCGCGACCCGGCCACTACCTCGAAGAAGACGCGGACTCCTCAGTCAAGGTCCGCCAATACGCCCACGTCACGTGCAGCCTGGCGCAGGCGCTTATCACGCGTCCACAACGCCACACCGGGGGTTACGACAGCACTCGCTAGAAGTGCCGCATCAACAGCACTGAGGCCCCTCCCCCATAGCCGCCGCTCCTCGACAAGATGCCGCACGCCCCGATCATCAACATTGCGCACAATCATCAGGCGCTCAAGCGCTGAGGAAGACCGATCGATTCTTGAGGGTTCCCCAACGCGAGTTCAGTGATGACGCTCTGATGTACGCACACCTGGTCACGCTCGAGCAGATCAACCAGAACCGGCTCAGTTTTCCGCAGGTGATCGATCCAGATGTTCGTGTCAACAAGGAATCTCATGCGCGCTCTTGACTCCGAGGCGCGGCCTCCGCCGCCGGATCACTGCCGCCGAGCGCAGCGAGCTGCCGACCACCTCAATTCGAACAAGGAGTTCTACCGCATCCCTGATCAAAGCGGATCGTTCGCTGACCCCGGTCAGCTCCTCGGCGCGCGCAAGCAGGTCATCATCGAGTGTCACTGTGGTTCTCATGCCACCTCCACCCCTCAGCATAGCACCACAGCCATCATCAGTTGATTCGGATTTTGATGCAGATTCTAGTCCACCCAGCTCACATAACAGCAAAGCCGGGCCACGCCCTCGCGCGACCCAGCCACTGCCTCGTTGAAAAAACAGACGTTGAAGCGGAACTCCACAGCAGTACATCGACAACATGAAGTGCGGCACCAACCGTGCGGCCGCCTATGCGTCGTCGATGGGTTCGCCCGAGGAGTTCATCGCCTACGCCGAAGAGATGGCCGCTGCCCACGGCCGCAAGTACGAGACATACAACCCTTGTGCTCGCCGGGGACCCCAAGGTCTTCGACGCGAACCGGCCGGAGGACCTCAAGAACATGCTCGGTCTGAGCGTTGGCCTCGCCGAGGCCGCGTTCAGCGCCAAGTACCTCGTGGTCATCCACAACGACTCCAAGGGTGAGCACGCGCACGGGCACATCTACGTCATCAACCACAACGATTGCACAGGAAAGGCCCTCAAGCGCAACACCAGCTGGACGAGGGGTCTGCGCCAGTTCAACGACGAGTTGCTCGTTGAGGCTGGGTACGAAACCCCAATGCTGACCCGCAGCGACCGATGCTCGACTGGGAACTGCGCCGAGAGGAGTTCAAGCCTGGAGGCTTCGAGTAGACCTTGGTGACCTGGTCTACGAGTCCTTGCCCAACCCACGCAGCATCGACCACCCGGTGTTCGAGCAGGTGCTCGAGGAGAACGGGGTTCGGCTCAAGGCCACTGACCGCGACAGGTGGACCTACTCCATGAGGCGCGACGACAGCGGCAAATGGGGCAGGAACAAGGCATCGGCCCTGACGCCCGAATTCACAGCCGCGGGCACCCAGCAGATCTTCGAGTACAACGCATAGAAGGGAGCGTCCCATGGGGTTGCTGGACACGATGAAGCAGACCAACGAGCAGCAGTCAACTACGGAGATGTTGGAGGAGTGGACCTCGAGGCTGCCCGCCGTCGAGCAGCAACTCTCGAAGCCGACGAAGACCATGGCCGACCTGACGGGCCTTCGTGAAAGTGATGGACGAGCAGCAAGAGGCCCGGATGAAGCGTCTGTGGACCTCGCAGCAGCACGAGCAGCCCTCAAGGCCGCCGCTCGACAACGAGACCAGGAGCAGGATCGCCGAGATCGAGAAGACGCTCGCCGCCGTCGCATCACAGCTCGAGCAGCAGCGAAGCCGTGAAGCTGCCCGACGGGTCGTCAGTGCGCAGGTCCGACTTGGATGCGCACTCGATGATGGCGAGGATCGAGAAGCAGCTCGCAACGACAGCCCCGAGTTCGGCTGAGCTCGCGGAGGCCGTGAAGAAGCGTGGTCGCATGGTGATCGACACCGCTAAGCTCGAGCAACACGCGGTGAAGGTCCTCGATGCTCGACTGGCCAGCGCCGTCGAGCCGTCCAACGGGCAGGTCGAGCAGACCCTCGCTGGGTTCGAGCGTCAGGTGGCGGTGCTGGTGGCTCAAAGGCACCGTCGCCGCTGCCCAGGAGGTCGAGCGGGTCGTTGCCAAGGCGGATGAGGTGCTGGCCGGTGTCAGGGGAGCTGAGCGTCGTCTGTCGGCCCTGGAGGGCAAGGCTTCTGGACCGCCGTTGGACGCATGTGCCTCGCGCTGCTCCCGTTGGCCGCAACGTTGCTTGTGCTCAGGGGTCTCACGATGACCATCGCACATGCGCTTGGTCTTGGGCCATTGCTCGGCTGAGTGTGGTCGTCGTTCGCGGCTGCCCAGGTCTGGTAGCATAAGGCGCTGATCGCGCTGGCGATGCTCGCGAGAGTGGGCGGCTTCGGATGGCTTCTCTGGCTTGACGGTCGTTGGGTCGCTGACAAGTACCGAGGGTGGTGAACCTGAAAGAAGACCCCGCAGCCAATGGCTGCGGGGGTCTTCATGCCAGAGATCACGGAAGACAAAGACGCCAAAGTGCGGCGCTGGAGCGTTGACGACGGTGTGGTCCATTGTCATGTCGCGGATCCAGGCGTCCCAGTTGATGTAGCGCACGGCGTCATCGGGCCAGCGGTCAGTCATGCCGGTCTCGGTCGCCCAGTTCTCAGCGTACTGCGGAAGTCCTCCCAGCGGCCACAGTAGCGCTCCTCGAAGTCGCTGACCGACGGGAGATCTCTGCGCCCTTCAGCAACGTAGGCACCTGGGCACACCCAAGCGCACAGCGCGGGCCAGTGCTCGGAGCCAACCTCGGTATAGAGCCACCCCCACTCGGCTGCCTCAACGAGGGCCCATCTCCCTAGTCTGCAGGGATGTTCTCAGCATCCAGGCACCAGATCTCTTCGCATCCGGCGGGCAGGCTGCCTGCGCCCGCGTGGAGCTGGTGCAGCGTGACGTCAGCGGCGTCCGTGCAATCAACCCATTGACCGACCAGGGCCCTCGTTGTTGTAGCAGTTGAGGGAGGCAGGCCAGACTCGCGGGGGTAGTGTCGGTGGCAGTGATGGTCATGGTGTTCTCCTCCGAGAAGTCGGGATGAGAGCAGGGGCCCGAGGCAGCCGCGCTCGGAGAATCAGCTCTTACGCCGGGCTCCCGCTCTCAGGGGAACACCCGGCGCGGCCTCGCCGCGGGCAGGAGCTATTCAAAAGAGGGTTTCTGACGCATTCCTCTACAGCGATAACTCGACCTTGATATAGCCAGACCAGGTGCCCTCTTTGGAAGGCAAACCCTCTGCAACTACTGTCGCCTCAACTTCATGTGCCCGTACCGCGCGCGCATAATCGTCAGGATTCAGTCGAACTCGATACTTGCCTGCCCCGGTATCAATCCAATGACACCTGGCCCATCAACCTCAGCCTTGGTCAGCAAGTGCACACGGCCTCGGACTTGCTGTCGCAGGGCTGGCTCAGGATCCTGAGCGAGAGTCAACTCCGCCTGCTTAAGCGCGGGGACGTCGGCAGCGGTGAATTCAAAGGCCACAGGTTCATCATTCCCCACGAGGGGAATACACTGTCTATCGAGATCCACAGAGATCGAAGCTTCCTCCGCATTTTCCGCCAAAAGCGACCAGACCCCTGAGCCAGCTCAACTGATAGCCCGCGAGAAACGGCTTCACGGAAACCGGCAACTGACTTCGTGGATTGATAATGATCAATAGCCTCGACTGCCGCCCCTAGAGCAGTAGCCACCGAAAGAGTCACATCACGTCCTTGCACGGGACTAGCCGCAGACCCCTTCGACAAGCCCTCCCCAAAGAGAGAACCGGGTCAGGGCAGTCACAACACTAACTACCAATTCCAGTCTGTCCCATGTATGTAGCAGAGAGGTACCGCTGTACAATTCCACTATTGGAATTGCCGAAATACCGCTCGCTTTCCAGAAAACGCTTTTGGCTCCGGCCGCCAGAGGTTTCACGAGCGGCACGCACTAGTTGCTCACCCTCATGCCACAAGATTAGGCCTCGCGGCGCAGCCGTCTCCTTCCGAAAAACGAACCGAGTCATGTAGACCCGAGAAATCCTGGTCCAAGATCCTCTCTAGCAGCCAGGAGAAAGCTCTACAAGTTGCCGCCATGCGTCAGAACAGCAATTCTGCCGCCCCTGGAGCCCGCAAATCCTCTGGCACCAATATCCAACGCCGTGCCCCGAATTGAATGTCTTCATACCTCGCATTGCCAGATTTACTCTTGCCCATCAGCGCCAACCCGCATCGGTCAACGCGCGGGCGAGAAGTTCCGGATTCATAAGTCGTTCATCATTAAACAAGGTCATGGCTGCTCACCTCGTTCAATCCGATCCATAATGGACAATAAACTTGGGGCGTCGAACACCTGCAAACGAGAGACTTTGACACTCAAATCCGATCTAGTCTCATCTTGGTTGGCTAATCGCAACATTCTTCCAATAGCAGCAATGATGGATTGTTAGAGCGTCATGAGTTCCGTGCGTCCACGACGCCTGCGACGGCGAGAACACCATGACAAGCAAAAGGACAGGAGAACCTCCCGCCATGCGACGCAATCTGTCTAGCTGACGGGCGTGCTTAAATGTAAAAGCAAACTCGCCATCTTGAGCGACCGGGACCGTTGTAGTGTTCTTCAACTGAACCCAGAGGTGTGTCTCATCCTCGTTATCCCGATGCCGAACAATGAGCGCATCTAGCGCAAACGTATCGCGATTCATGACATTCATCGTAGCAACCCGCAGTCGCAGCCACGGCTTCCACGTAAGCGACTTGCAGTTGCTCCATCATGCTCGTGAAGGTGCCGTCGTGCACCGGTGCCACTACACGCGCCATCGCGATACTCCCTTCACGCCCAGAAGCCTACAGTCGCAGACTGACGCGATGCCAGCGCCACTCCACCGTCACACTAGCAGGATCGAAAGCCCCGGCGCCCTCGGGCTGCGCGTGCAGGGTCACAGTGACAAAAGTGTCGATGACCTGCCGCCGGACCTCGAGAGGTGCTTGCGCGGAATGCCGCCGCCGCGTCCTCAGTTCCCAAAGATCGGGGCCAGGGCCGCCCCGATCTCGCAGCAGGCGCTCAGCCTCAAGCTCCGCGAGTCCGAGCCTCCGCCGGTTCGCGAATGCGCTGAGGTCGCACCCCTCGATCGCTTCCGCGTCGTAGTCCCACCTGCGCCCGAAGGATACGACGCGCTGCTCGGCAACGGCAGCGCTGATTCCTGAAGTCTCTGAGGCCTCGCCGCTCGTCTGGAATGCTTGGCAGAGCGTCCTGCTGACCGAGCGACCAGCGATAACCTCGGTGACTAACTCGTCGATGTGGCTGCCTGTTCACCTCACATGCCCCCGCACAGCGATATCCGCGCGGTGCCCCCATCACCCTGCCGCCACACACTGCACAGCGATACAGGGCCCGAGACCAGATGCTGCGCTTGGTCGAGTCCGAGGTGTTCGTGACGCGCTCGGTGATGTCGAGAATTTCTTGAGCGCGCCACCAGGTCTCGTTGTCGACGATGGCCTCCCACTGCCCACAGGCGCAGCACTGCGCGCCTGGCTGACAGGGGAGTGCTTCTTGCGGCGCGACGGCGAACCAACGAACGCTTGCTCTTCTTCCTCAGCGACAGATCGATCCGACAGGGGGTGAGATCTCCATGGCGTATGCCTTCCACGGTGACGAACTACCAGCGCTCCCCACCATCGTAAGGCGCACCCTTCCCCATCAGGGTACGCGCAGAACCGACACGAAACACCAACAATGCTGCGCAACCATCACGCAAATCCTCCCACCGCATTCCCAGAACAGCACGGATGTGCATGCCCGGCCCCAGCCCTCGTCCATCTTTCTGCACCACCAGGATTGACCCCACCTCGAGAAGCCACAGGAACAAGCACCCAGCATCAGTAGCGTCCCGCATAGTGGTGTAACCGTGTGGTGGTCGGCTCGTTTGATATGGGTGCGGTCACCGTGTGATCCTTCGAGAAAGCTCTCTACTTCTGACTCGAAACGATTTGGAGGCACAACGATGACCGCTCCTCATATTATCGACCCTGCTGGCATGCTTGGCGAGGCGTTGTCCCAGGCATCCCCGGATTTGATGCGTTCCTTGCTCCAGCACGTGATCAACGCGTTGTTATCAGCGGACGCTGATGCGGTGTGCGGGGCCCAGTGGGGTCAACAAGATCCGCAGCGCCAGGCCCAGCGCAATGGGTATCGCCACCGGCCCTTGGACACCAGGGTCGGCACCATTGACGTGGCGATCCCCAAGCTGCGCTCAGGTACCTACTTTCCAGAGTGGTTGCTTCAACGCCGCAAACGCTCCGAAAGCGCCTTGATCACAGTGGTCGCTGACTGCTACCTAGCAGGAGTGTCTACACGCCGTATGGACAAGCTCGTCAAAACCCTGGGGATCACAGGACTGTCCAAGTCCCAGGTCTCACGCATGGCAGCCGACCTGGACGAGCACGTGGATCAGTTCCGCAACCGGCCCCTCCACGATGCCGGGCCTTTCACCTTCGTTGCCGCTGATGCGCTCACCATGAAAGTGCGCGAAGGAGGACGCGTCGTCTCGTGCGCGGTTCTGGTTGCCACTGGAGTCAACAATGACGGACATCGCGAAGTGCTGGGGGTGCGCGTATCTACCAGTGAGACCGCTCCAGCCTGGAAGGAGTTCTTCTCTGACCTGGTCGCCCGGGGCCTGACCGGCGTGCGCCTGGTGACCAGTGACGCCCATCTGGGCCTGGTTGAGGCCATCGCCGCCAACCTGCCCGGAGCCACTTGGCAACGATGCCGCACCCACTACGCCGCTAATCTCATGTCGGTCACCCCCAAAGCACTATGGCCCGCCGTCAAAGCGATGCTGCACTCGGTGTACGACCAACCCGACGCAGCATCGGTCAACGCTCAATACGACCGGCTCTTGGACTACGTCCACGACAAGCTCCCCGCCGTGTGTGATCACCTCGATCAAGCCAGGGCAGACGTCCTCGCGTTCGCGTCCTTCCCCACCGGGGTGTGGACCCAGATCTGGTCCAATAACCCCAATGAACGCCTCAACCGCGAAATCCGCCGACGCACCGACACCGTGGGAATCTTCCCCAACCGACAAGCAATCATCCGCCTAGTCGGAGCCGTCCTCGCCGAACAAAACGACGAATGGGCCGAAGGCCGACGCTACCTCAGCCTCGACATCCTCACCAAATCACGACTCACACCCCAACCCACCCAACAGGAGGACACCCCACTCCAACTCAGCGCATAACCCAACCCGAAGGACACAAAAACGATTACACCACTCCACAGGACTTGACCCCCAGCATCGAACGCCAACCTAAAAGAAGCCGGTCCAACGCCTCGCGAATCTGCTCGCCTTCCCCTGATCAATCGTGGGCGAGACGTAAGACAGGAATCCCTGTAGATGCTCATAATCGAGTCTTTGAGCGCGTCGCGCCTCTGCTGCTCCTCACTCATGCCATGGATTCCCAACCATCCACCTCGATGGCGAGGAAGACCCTCCTCGATCCTTCACACGAATCAAAAGTCCAGCGAGCTATCTGAGAACACGAAGTCGTACTGCTCCTCACTCAACCCGCCCACGTGGGGCAGAGCATCCTTGAGGGGAACCTGCTTCCGATACTCGACGTGCGAATATTTTTCCTCCGCAAGGATCTCCTGCAGACACAGTTCTGCTACGTTTTCCGCGGCAGAATAATCCAAGTTGGAGTTCTTGACGCGGGAGTATCGCTCGAGCGATTCACTATAAGCCTGATACAGGACGTCGAAGATCGACACGATGCTCGACTGGACGAGGCTGCGCGGATCGTACATCTTGATGTAGTCGAGCAGTTCCCTCGTATTGCGGCTCAGCCGCACTCCACCGTTGGTAGTCACGACGATCAATCGATCTTTCGCTCGCGAGACGGCCACATTCGTCAAGGCGTTATTGTCATAGAAGCTCTTTGCAGCGTCCGGATCATTAGCGTTCAGGACGGTTGACAGGGACGACCGTGCCAGCTCTCGTCCCTGGAATTTGTGCACGGTCTCCGCAAGCCAGCGAGCATGTTCCCCATCGCCAAGCTCTGATTGGATACGCTCGGTCGCTCGCATTGCCTGCGCACGATATGGGGTCACGACGCCCAGGACGAAATCACCGGACTTCGGATCTATGTTGTCACCCTCTCCGATCCCTTCACGAAGCACCTGCATCTCCTGAAGCTGAGCGATGATATCGATTTCTCGCTGCGAAAAACGCCCACCCCCATGGAGTGGATGGCGCGCATGATTGCCGGGCGCAGCGAAGACAACCGTGAGTGGTTCGGGGTGTCTACTCCCGGGTCACGCATCGGGATGAGCTGGCCATCGTAATAGGTGCGGTTACAGAACTCGATGATGGCCGGGTGACAACGGTAGTGCTCCTTGAGCAGAGTGTTCGGCACCCGCGCCGACTTCGGCATCATCTTGACGGAGTCGAGCAACGACAGTGATCGCACGTCAAGCGAGCCTCAGGAGGTTCTTGCTACTCTCATCCCATCCAGAGAAGACCGGACTGAGCTGCTTGTCGTCTCCGACGATCACGGCATTGCGTGCCTTACTCAGCGCCGCCATCCCCTCGGGCAGCAGCACCTGAGAGGATTCGTCAATAATGATCCAATCTAGCAGGGCACCTGCAGCAGATTATTGCGGATTGAGAAGCAGGGTGGAAGCAATAACAGGGAAAAGCACTCAGCAGTTTATCCGTCTGATCACGCAGTTTCGCTGACTCCACGTGCATCAGGGACCGATGTTCAACCTGCGCAGGGAGAGCTGCATCGAGAGCATTTCGCGAATGTTGCCGATACTCCGCAGCCGCCTCGACGAGGCCGTGGCTGGCCGTGTATTCTTCCGCTCTCTTGAGTCTCTCGACGAGTTTTCGTTCATGAGCACGTAGAAGGCTGCCTGGATCGCCGTTTGAACGTCCGTGTCCCCAAGTCAATACCCTTGAGGGGACCGAATTTGTAGTACCGACGTACTCTCCAATGAGTCCCCGGATGCCCCGCCCTGGGCTCGGTACGCAGCGTGCAAGAGCGAGGAGGTCCGCAAGAATCTCAGGCTCCCTTAGCGATGACGGGCAGGTATGAGATATCAGGGATCGTGCGCCCACTCTCCCGCACCTTTTCTTCAAATACTTGGCGCTCGCGTTGAGTCTCCGTGAGCTCGAGCGAAGCTTGGGAATATCACGAGCATCCTGCCACAGGGATACGAGGTGTTCTTCTTCGGCGCGTAGCGTCTCTGGAGTCATCACTTCAGAGGATTCTGTGAGCCTTTGGACTGCCGTTTGTTGCCATTCACTTCGGTTGTTATCGTTGATCGTTTGGGATGCGCAGAACTTTTTGACCCGGTCCGAGCTACCGAGGGTGGCAACCAGGAAGTCGTATCCTCTTCCGTCAGTTTGTCGACGACGTTCTCCACAGCAGAGTTCGCACCCGCGACGATACCCCACCGTCTTCCCCTGAGCGACCAGTGTGGCGATCAGATTAGGGATTGTCTGCGTCTTGCCAGTCTCCTGGCGGGCCGTCAATAACTCGATATCTGATTCTCTAGTGCCGAGCGAATCGCGTTGCGTTGATCGATGTTGGAGCAGAAGGGGCATGATGATCCGGTCGTTCGCACCGGTCTGTGTACTATTCGCTCCTCGCAGATAGGCTTCGAGTGCCGAACCGCTTGGGGCCATCGGTAGCCCTTCCCACAAACTCGCGAGAAGCACCTCCGGCTTGACGTTACCCCTCGCTTGTCCACGCAGGCCTTGCGCCCATTGCTATGCCGCGTCGCACCGATACACCTGGCCTGTTCGCGAACTTTCTTGGACATACTCCATGACCTCGTCTGACTCGTGCCAGTTCAGGATCCTCAGGAACAACACACACATCTTTATCGCTGCGGTGATAGAAACGGAGCTCGCCCGACGCTAAGCGCGCACCTAATGTGTAACGGAAAAGACTGCGGATTATCACGCTTCTCACCACCCACAGTGTCTCAACGCGCGGCCATAGATCTCCATTGACATAAACCGCGTCATGGCTTGACATCCTGCCCTTCGACACTTGATCATAGATCTGAACCTGGTCTGCAAACAGCTCTTCATGACGGCCGTCATCGAAGTCAAAGAGTACGTACTGCCATCGAAGCAGCAGCTCACGATTTGTTTAGAGCAGTCCTTCCATCTGCCACGATCACCCCGCTTGATCAGCACATGCATCATCCTCGGATCAACAGACCCCATGTCACTCCCCTTGAGTTTTACACCCAGGATGGGCGACATATCGCACAGACGGTAGGTTGTTGAACACCCACTCACAGCAGGCATAGCATGCACCTCAACAGTAAAGCCGGGCCGCGCCTCGCGCGACCCGGCCACTGCTCTAAAGTCAGACCGAGTTGATGCAGGCGACTATCCACCGTCGCGAGGGGAAACAATTCAGTCAACGTATCCCTAGCGCATCTTCAGCACAGTCGAGCTCGTAACGCATCTGCAGGTTCATCCAGAATCCCGGGGTCGTGCCAGTAGCGGAGAGACGCATGGCGGTGTCCGCCGTGATTCCCCGCTTCCATGAACAATTTCATTGATACGACGGGGGCGGAACACCGATAGCGACGGCGAGCTTGTGCTGCGTAATTCCGAAGCCCTCGATGAAGTCTTCCATGAGGACTTCGCCTGGGTAAATCGGAGCAACTGTTGCAACAGGCATCGGTTCCCTCCCATTCCTTCAACGCAAGCCTATACTCCCCGAGTGCAGCTCTCGACGGACCCCGTCAGGCTCACACCAAGGGCATTATCCACGCCGACGTGGAGCAGGCACAGCATCTCGGTCACTTCCACCAAGAGCACACAGCTGCCACCCGCTTTCAATGCGTACCAGAAGCTCGAGAGCACGCCGAATCAGCGCTGCATGGTCATCCATTCCAGTGAGGGCAGCAGCGCACGTAAGCTGACTCGTCGTCAACGTCGGTGATCAATCGCATAGAGCCCTCCAGCACCAGGATAGGGCCGATCTTCACAATCAGACAATGTGCTGATCAGAACCCGTCCACGCTCGCACTTACCCGACAGCAAAGCCGGGCCACGCCCTCGCGCGACCCGGCCACCGCCTCGTAGAAGAAAACTCAGATACTGAGCGGAACGCCACGCCCTTTCCGCCTACATCAAGCTGCCCAAATAAGTATCTCTATCAACCGCAGCATCTGCTAGGTGTGTCTGAATGCCGCCCCTTACGGGACCGGACCATACCCAACGTCCTCACGAAACTCCTCGAGGGTCCCAGAGGCAGGCATGATGCACATCCTTCCAGGACACGCTCAGGGAAATCCTCATCAGATGTCACCTCACCACGCACTACCCCATCCCTTTCGCAGTTAAACAGGGTACGCAGATGATGATAGCAGTGCAATGGTCGCTATCCTCCGCGGCTTCGCGCGCGAGCCGAGCTAGGCGTGCGGCCTCTTCGACCGCATACCTCGCGGTGATCGACTCTGCGAGGTTGCTCGTGCCTGTCGCGATTCTCCGTCCGTAGTTGGTCGGATCGTTCATCTCCCGGAGTCCGCTGTTGGCGAGGCTCTTGAAAGAAATCGCGAAGGTCCCAGTCATAGATGATCGGTTTATTGTTGAGCGCATACTGCGCAGTGCGCATCTCAAGATAGAACGACGAGCGGAAGGTTGTTGCGCGGGACTTCCAGGTCTTCACCAGACGGATGAGTCCCTTTGGCACGACCGCCAGTTTCCCTGCTGCGCACGATCGATATACTCCAGGTGGACTGCCGGGTTGCTTCGTATCCATCCGGTGCTGCCAGGATCGGGAATGTCGCAATCGTCGGTTTCCCGGATATAGCGGGCGTGATCTCCACATCGGGACCGTCTTCAAAATAGCGCAGGCGCACGGCTGGACGGTCTATTGAGGCATATGCGCCAGGGATGCCGCGCGAAAGCGATGCGCACAGGTCTTCAAGGGCCGTAGTGGAGGAGGAAGGACAACTGTCGCGCATCGAGACGAAGTAGTCCACATCACTGAGCCCGTCAAGCGCGGTCCCGTGATGCCATGAGCCCGTCTCGCGCATGCGGAGAATGCCCTAGGTCAGTCTTGAGCCATTCCTCGATCTCCTTGCGGTGCTTGCAGCATCAGAGCGCGCCGCTTCGCTGGGTGTCATCGAGCGGATCAGCGACTCAACATGGAGCTTGCTGTCGCACTCACAGGGGCATCAACCTCGAACTGCTGCCCACCATCCCGCTCGATGTTCCGCTTTGCTCTGTTGTGGGCAAATCGAGGAATCGGGTCTGATCGTGGTCAAGATCAGAAGCACGTCCGGCGAGTCCTTCGAGCGCTTCTCGAGAAACACAGACCTCGTCGCTGGAAACCTGCACGTACAGCAAACGTCGCGCATCGTTGCGCAGAGTTGTGTAATCGTTTCCCCGAGAAACGGCTCGCTCAGCGAGTTTGTCGGGACGGCTACTCGTCAGGACCGCGGCAACAATGGCAGCGAGCACCGCTAAGATCCTGAAACAGCCTGAGCATCAGTAGCAAACGTCAGCACAGCAGCCAGCGTGCTCCAGCGCCGCGCAGTAGGACGCCGAGCGCCCAATGGAGCGCTCTCCACGCTGGCTGCCTCGTACTGACCCTGCGCCGAGAAGACCGCGCTCTCGAGAATACGAGCCACCTCCGCTTGGATGGCCGCCCGCTGCGGCTCTCCCATCATCGCTGCCTCCCTTCGCAGCTAATCCGGCCCTGCACGCTGGGAACGGGCCCTGGTTGAGCGAGCACGTCAATGAGTCACTAGCTACCTCCGACTCGTACAGTGCCTTGACGCTCTGGGCATCGCGGATCGCCTCCGCACACGAGGGCTTGGTGAGGTCGAGGACTCGCAACACACCACCCGTCTCGGCCACGGACTCGATACGACGGAAATCGTTCGCGAAGGCTCCGCAAAGTCCGCCATTCCTCGTAGTTTCGGCAGCGCATCGGAGGGTGATAGCCGTGTGGGGTCTACGAGGTCCACGGCGACGCTGCCGTCGTGGTTGGTGCCAAAGAAGATAAAATCCGGGCGTAGCGCCTTCCAGTCGCCCACCTCATCCTTGTAGGCCACAGCGAGAGATTCCTACTGCACGATCAGGGCTGCGGTACCAGCCTTAGCCGGGCTGCGCGGCTTCAGAGTCCAGGACCTTGCGTTCCCATTCGTTCAAGGCAATCGGAACCGTCCCGTCCGCAGAGGAGCAGATGCATTTCCCGGGTAGGCAAGTCCTCTTCAGTGCCGTCGGGGTGGCGCACCTGGTATCAACGGCCATTCTTCGGCGTAGTGAGACTGATCGGCTCTGGGGTGGTAGACATCGACTCCAGACGATCGTACTCAGCCTGGCGCTCGTCGGTCAGCCCCTTGCGTGCTACGCGAGTACGCGTAAGCCAGTCACGGGCTAGCGCATCTGCCTCGGCTTCGACGGCCTGCGCTATCTCGGGGAGCACGCCCGAGAGGGCGACAGCGATGTGAGCTTCGAGGTTCGTCTTCCTCGCCGTCTGGCCCGACCAAGTGGTCGACGTAGGAGGCGCACAAAGCCGGGCTCATACACGGGTGGACGTGCGGAGTAGTCCTCAATGGCGCGTGGGTCAGCACTGACAGAGAACGCGCGGTAGGAGACCCGCCGCCGATCCGGCCTCGAACTTCCTCGCCTTCCATTGTGAGCACGTCCTCGCGCGCCTTAGCGATCTTCTCCCTATACTGCACCGTCCGCCCGTCGAGGACAGCGTGTAGGTGCTTGTACGCCTGCTCCACAGCCTCATCTATAAGGTGGTCTTTCGACAGAGCCGTAGCCAGTGCAGTGAGCCTGCGGATGGGCTTGACGTTCTTCTTCGATCGTCACCGAGGAATGACTGAGAACCGCTTCCACACTCGCCTAGCAATGGCAGGGTTCGCACACAGCGGGATCGGGTCAAACGGTACCCTGCGGCCTAGACCACCGCCACCGTCTTCTCCTTCGTCGGCATCCTTACTCGTGGCCCCTTCATCAGAAGTTCCGCGACCGCGGTCGCAGATCTTCCGATCAAACAGTGGTAGCAGACAGTCCACCGAATTCAGCAGTTCGTTGCCAGGAATGCGCCGAGCCAGCGGCGTGCGCATCATCCGCCCGAGCAGCTGCGTGATGTGGGTGCGATCCTTGGCCGGACGGAACGAGACAAGCACCTCGGCTCGTGGGCAATCCCAGCCGGTGGAGATCGCACTCTTGGCAAGCAACACCCGTACATGCGTTGTGTCCTGAACCCTCTGCGGCTCAATATACGGCACAACCTGCTGCCCAACGGTCAGGTCCGCGTGCTCTCCGAAGACGTTTGCCACAGCATCGGAGGGCAAGTCCGGCCAGGCCTCGTAGATCGTATCCAGCGTTCGGGTGAGGGCCCTCATGTGAAGGTTTATCTCCTACCTGAACCACCATCAGTGGGCGAACGGCTTCGGTCTCACCCTGCTCGCGCGCATAGTCGCTCCAGGCGCGCTCTGAGGCCTTGATCTTCTCGACAGCCTTGGTCAGGAGCACGGTCTCGAATGCACCATCCTCGGCAGGGATCGACAGGGCAATGTCGTCCTTTAAGAGTCCCGATGCCTGGACCAACGCGGAGTCAACCTGTACCGACGGGAGGGCGTCACGCCCTTGGCATCCTTCATCGCGGCCTCGAACCGCTCAACCGTGGCCGAGATACCGAAGACGACGGGCATCGCAGGAACGCTGCCCTGACCGTTGATAAGTCGCTGCACGATGGTGGACCGTTCGCGTACGCGCGTACCCATCCCGCGGTGTGCTTCGTCAAGCACGAGGTAAAGGGTCAGATCTTCGTTGGCGATGGTGTTCGTGATCGTATCGTAGATAGAGGACTGAACCTCGTCCGGACGCGGTTCTAGGCCCGGAATCACATCATCGTCATGAACTTCGGGTGCACCCTCGACCAGGCGGGAGTTCTTACTCAGCTTCTGCGTGTTAAGAAAGTACACATTACCCGGCCGGAAAGTTGGCTCCGGAGAACGTCGTAGGCACAACGCGCAGACGGTGGTCCAACTCGCTCGCAGCGGCCTGGATTCTCGCACGAGACTGCTCATTCAGAGCCGGGTCGTCCGAGAACCACAGCACGACCGCACCTGGGTCTCCCGTGAAGTCGAACTCGTCATTACCGAAAAACAGTGATTCAATCACAGCGGCGGCCATTACGGTCTTGCCTGCACCCGTGGTCGCCGTTAATGAGAACTGCGATAGCGCACCGTAACGACGGTATGAGTCTCGTGCACGTTCCAGGTTCCGCAGCACATCCCGGACAGCCTCGACCTGGTAGTCCTTCAGCGTGTAACGCATCTACAGGCTCCTTCCCGTGTTGATCTCGAGTTCTGGAGGTACGACTCGTATAGCCTCACCGGCAAGACACCATTGTTCAGTTCCCGGCACACCATTTGGAAGGAACTGTCGTCATCCGTGACGACATAGGCGATCTCGATGCCATCACGAGCGTTCACAGCCGTAACGAACTCGTCGGCTTTGATCCAGATTCTCTAGGACACCATATGTTTCCAGCCACGTCCCAGCCGTCCTCACCAAGGTCGTAGATGATCCGACCACGCGAGCCCGCCCGCAACCACAGCATCGGCGCGACCCTCTCAAACGCCCGATTGTGTCGGACTGACAGCGAAGCCTCGTAGGTGAGGGTGAAGAACGCGGCGTTTTCCTTGAAGCCCTCACACATGGGGAACTCGTCAGTGAACTTGTAGTCCCCTTTATCGGTTCGCCCTCGGGGGTCTGGCCGGAGATCGCAGCTGTGAGGCGCGGCTTTGTGATGTAGTCGCAGATTCCCTAGCGCTCCCCAGTCGGCACTCTCCAGGACGCAGCCCTCACGGCGCAGCCGATCCTGCTCATCAGCTGAGACCTCGTTATTAGTAACAGAGATGCACTGTCGATGCCCACCGTCCTGACGATTCAACCGCATCACAGCGTGAGCGGTCGTGCCTAGCCAGAGAAAAATCCAGGACAACCGCGTCGAGCTTGTCTTTCACAAAGAACCTGAGGGCATCCTCAACGGCGTACAGCGACTTCGGGAACGGGAACTTGCGCCCGGGGAGGAAAGAAGCGAGAAACAGCGTCGACCCGTGCTCTGAAGCATTGTGGGATGGGACGTGCCACTGTGTGAACTGGTATCTGCGCCCGCGGGTCGACGCCCACGCTTCGCGCGATGAGTGACCCGTCGAGCGCACGACCGGCAACCTCGAATCTATCGGAGAGGACGTCGGCGTACGCGCCATCGGGAAGATAGTTGATAACGAATCCATATGCGGTCCTACGCCCGATGCGCACGCGGCCCTGAGCGATCCGAGAAAGCAACTCCTCCGACCAATCTGCCAACGACCTTCCGGAACCGTTCCGACGAAGGGAAGCGTCGCCACAAGCCCCTCGATTTCGGGCGCTTCATGAGTATCAGGCAGGAGCGGCGGACCAACGTGCGCAATTCGACCAGCGTCTGGATCGACGTAGATCGGGTAGAAGAGTCCAGGTCTATCCGCTCGGGTGGCGTTCGAGCACGGCGCATCATCGACGTCCATCCGGGCCCTCAACTTTCCCTCAAGGCTGTACTCGTTTTTGTCGAGGCTCCCCGCCGTCCACTCACTGCCAAGTTCCAACCGCTGAGGTGCAGCGGAGCCGAACATTACGATAAAGAGGTATTCGTCAGATCGACGGAAAGAATCGCCGCGTGACACCTCTTCGGGTTGATGACGCTCGAGATCATCTGGCTTCGAGCCTCGGGAAATGTCCGCTCCAGCAGCAAACCGAGACGCAAATATTCCTTCTCGTCGATAGTGACAACGAGAACCGACTCCATCGGGGGTTGAGTAACTCGCGGGCGATCTTCAACCGACGCTCCATGAATGCCAGCCACTTCGAGTGCCGGTAGTCGTCATCGCTGGAGACGTAATTGTTGTTGTATTTCCAGTCCTTCGCCCCATGATATTGTACGGCGGATCGATGTAGATAGCGTCGATGGAGTGCCGATGCGTATACGTCAGCATCTCCAGTGCGTGATGGTTCTCAGCATTGATGACCGTGTGGAAGGGCTTGTCTCCACCTCGCTCGACCCTACCGGTCTCCACAAGTCCGGGGTAGATGCGATCCTGAACTCTGCGACAACCACCACGTCGTCAACAACTACAGGATTGGGTCTCGGCCCTCGGCATCCAACTCAGCGAGGTGTGCCATGCGCCGTCCATCGACAAGGTCAATCCGCGTCACTCGCCACAGCCGCTGGTCTCCGCCCTTGGTCTCCCCACGAGGCGGAAGCACCCGCACCTTGTCACCGCGACGCACCGGCCTGCCGGGCAGCTCGACAGCCTCAGGCTGATGCTGCTCGAAGACGAGACCGAAGCTGCGACGCTTGGTGAGAGCGGCGAACTCCGGCTTCCAGATCAGCACACCGAGTTGCGGATCAACCTTGCGTGCCTGCCTTAGCAGTTCAGTCAATCTCGACAATGGTGTACCTTCCTCGTTCACGCTGATGCGAACTAGCGCTATTCTTTCCACTCAGACGTTGAAGCGGAACTCCACCACGTCACCGTCTTCCATCACGTAGTCCTTGCCTTCCATGCGGACCTTGCCGGCGGCCTTTGCGGCGGCCATGGAGCCAGCCTCGACCAGGTCGTCGAAGGAGACGATC
>BNJT01000751.1_pt1 | contig 35805 bp, 46 predicted proteins | sample 8540491 | NCBI WGS metagenome assembly BNJT01 (sample SAMD00202455, study PRJDB9452) | human saliva metagenome | host: Homo sapiens | reverse complement strand
AGATTCAATGTCTTCAACATCTTCTAAGTTCTTGAAAGGATAATTGGTCATACCAATTTCTTCCCTTGATAAATGTAAGGAGTCCCACGCATCAGATGAAGGAGAATTGCTAAAGCTTTCGTCTGACTTTTCGCGGTATTTCGTATCATTTTCCCCATATGGAGACAACGCGCGGAAGGTCATGGTTATTCCAAAAAGAGCTGAATTCAACCTTCCTCTACACCTGGTTTCATTTTGCCATTTGGTAAAAACTTTCTTTTAATTTTTGGTACGTCAATTCATCTGCTACATCCCATTTTGGTTGATTCGGCTTTTATGTTGAAGACCAATGTGTTCAAATTGGAAAACCATAGATAATTCATGATTCTTTGGACCTGAATACTGTTTTGCAATGTCAGGAGTTGCTCCCCAAGTTTCACCAACTGTCAATAAATCCTTATCCCCAAAAGTCCTGCATGGTTCATTTCCTGCAAGTAAGGATGCAGCATTGGACCATTATTGACAATTTTCTGGTCAGGTACCTTGCCAATCATATCAATCACATCCATGCGAAAACCACCAATTCCTTTGTCAATCCAGAAATTCATCATCTTGTAAATGACGTGAGACTTCATTTTTCCCAATTGAAAGATCCGTGTTGTTTGTACTCAAAAGAAATGTAGGTAATATTGACCAGCGTTTTTATCCATATTGCCAAGCAGAACCGCCAAAAATAGAGTCTAAATCATCTGGTTTGTCTCGCCAGATATAATAACTGTGCTCTGGACTATCTGGATGTTCTCGCGCCTCTACAAACCAAGCGTGCTCGTCAGAAGTATGATTGACCACCAAGTCCATAATGATTTTAATATCGCGCTTCTCTCCTTCTGCGATCAGTTCTTCCATATCCTCCATAGAGCCAAAAATATCTGCAATTGCTTCGTAATCAGCAATATCATAACCGTTATCGTCCATCGGACTCTTATAAACCGGAGAAAGCCAAATAGCGGTAATTCCAAGTTTCTTCAAGTAATCCAATTTACTTGTAATTCCTTGTAAATCCCCAATTCCATCTCCATTGCTATCCATAAAAACTTTTTGGATAAATCTGATAAATGACGGCATCATGCCACCATTTTTCTTTGCATTGTGCATCTCACTTTTCATCTTTTTCACCTTCCATACTATAATTTTTCACTTCTTTGCAAGCGTTTGCGTTATATTTTAGTCTTCTTTTTACGTAAAAAGTTTAACTCTGTAAATTTTAGAAATATTTGAGAATTACTTGAGACTTATTTGACAAGCATTTTGTATACTAATCCTTGAAGAGAGGAGAAACTCTACGATAGAAAAAAATGGAGGTCACATTATGGAAACTATTTTGAATGTGAAACACATCAGTAGAGAGATTTGGTCAACAGCTCGTGCTCTAGATGATGTTAGTCTTACTGTGAAACAAGGAGAAATTTACGGTCTGAGTGGGGAAAAATGGAGCTGGTAAGACAACACTCATCAGTGATTACCCAGTTGATTCAGCCAAATAGTGGTACGATTGCTCTCTTTTGGTTCTTCCACCAAATCTGAATGGATACATGCACTCAAGCGAGTCAGTTCTGTCATTGAATCTCCAGCGGCTTATGCCCACCTGACCGCTTATGAAAAATTTAAACTATTGCTGCAAAATACGACATATTCCCAATGCAAATAAGGTTATTCAAGAAACTCTCTCTTATGTCGGCCTAACCAATACTGGGAAGAAAAATTTCGAGATTTTTCTCTTGGAATGAAACAACGTTTGAACATCGCTATTGCACTTCTGTCAAAAACCAGATTTGATGATTTTAGATGAACCAATCAACGGACTTGATCCTGTCGGAATCAAAGAATTCCGACAACTGGTGCAGCAGCTCAATGACGAATTGGATATGACTTTCATTATCTCTAGCCATATTTTTAAGTGAACTTTATTTAGTCATACAAAATTCGGAATCATCGAAAATGGGAAACTCATCAAAGAAATTACTAAAGCAGAGTTTGAAGAAGAAAGTGAAGATTATATTGTTTTGAAAACAAATAATCTCGCCAGGGCAAGCAACATACTCCACGATCATCTGCGCTACCGTCTGAAAGTCGTGAGATGCAACAGATGAGATACACATTTTTACTCATTCGCATGAGATTAACACTATCATTCAAGAATTAGGAAAGATGGATATTGCTATCAACGAAATCTACTATGCACGCCAAGACTTTAGAAAAATACTTTACAGATTTGGTAAAATAGAGGAGGTTTATCAAGATTCATACTATTCAAGCAGACTTTTATCGTTTCTTTCGCTCAAAGGGTTTTTGGATTACGGAGTTCTTCTTTATCATCACACTATTATCCGAGTGTGCTCTATGGTGTTATGGGGAAATGTAGGGGATATACAGACACAAAAAGCTTTTAAACGCATTGGAGAAGAAGAGTGGTTGGACTGGTTTTTGAAGCCATCACTAAAACTTCTGGTAATTTTAGTAATACCATTATTTTTATTATCATCCTTGTTGTTTTATTAATTGGAATTGATCTTACTCAAAGAAATTATATAAAAATTCTATTACTAGCGGTATCTCCCTGAACAGAATTCTATTTATCTAAATTCTTTGTTCTGGCTAGTCTCATCTTGTTTCAATTGATTCTAACCTATTCTGCATTTATTCCAGCTACCCTCATCAATGGCATTGGAACAGCACCAAAACATTTTCCTTTCGAATTTTCTCATTATGATTGGCGTCCAATTTGTATTCATGCCTTTGCTTGGGTTAGTCTTGTTTCATTCACATTATATGCTACTAACTCTATTATAGCTGCTATTTTCACCTTTATTTTTGTCGAGTGTTTCCTTGCTCAGCCTGCCAACTATCTTTTATCCAGATGTTGATTGGTTGAAATACTTGGACATGCAATTCTATTTTGACATGGTCTCTAAGCAAGAATATGGTCTTCAAAACCACTAACAATTGCCCTTCTCATCACACTTTTCTTTGCATTTAGTGGTTTACAAGTATTTAAAAGAAAAGATTTATAGCATACAAAGAGGCTGGGAAAAGATCCTAGCCTCGTTTTATTATGATCGAAAGTTCTTAACATGGTCACTGATTGCTCAACAGCCAATGGCTGTTGAGGTTGCAAATGAGGCTTTCGAAGCAAGTTACTTTCATTTTTAGTTGTCTTTTCGATTCCCAAAAATTTATTTAACAAAAACTTCGTTTTCTTTATCCATCACTTCACAAAGGCTGGGACTATTTAAAAGGTCTGGGAGACCTTTTAAAGCCTGAACCTAAAAACAAGAGAGCGAAGCTAAAAATAGTCAATTTTTAGTTCTGTCCCACCGCCTTTCTGTATCAAGCCCTTACAAACGAATAAGCAACTCAAACCATACATCCTCTGCCTTCATTTCTAGCTGCCCTTGCAGATTTCCACCAACTGCTGGGTGATATAAAGCCCTAAGCCAGAGGATTCTTCTGCATTGAGAGATTCTCAGAATAAAAACGGTTGGTTAATTTTTCCAAATATTGAATGGGTTGGCGAACAACGTTTTTACGCTTAAAAAGAATAGACCTATCTGTACGTGTCAAAGATATCTGAGCTGTTTCTTTGCCATGCTTGAGGACATTACTTAACATATTTTTGGACAATTCGTTCCAAAATTTCTGGATCTGTCTCTAGCACTAACCCTTCTTGCAAAATTCACCTGTAAGTCAATTCCTTCTTCTTGAAAAGCATCATAAAAAGAAAGCATTTGGTTCAGTTTGTCAGTTTGGAAATATCTATTTGTCGAAACTGCGGTCGAACAGCCCCTTCCATAAGTCGGCGATATTCCATAAGGGCTTCCAAACGATTGGAAACAACAGATAGATTGGTCGCAATTTTCAATAATTGTTCATTCTCTTCTTTTTCCTTAATAAGCTGTTGGGTATAACCGCTAGCGATGGTCAAAGGGTGTGCGAAATATCGTGAGCAATATTGCTAATAGCCATATCCAAAAGTTTTTCTTCTCCTGGCGAGCAATAAAACGTGTTTGTTCTACTTCTTGAAAAGAGTTTTTCCACTTCATTTGCCACCTCAATCATTGTTTGACCATGATATTGAGGTGTTAAGCGTATCTGACTACCAGTTTCTCGTTTCTCACGAATCTGTTGTACGAAAGATTACGGACTGCAATATGATAACGCAATAGCAAGAGTCCAAGCAGACTGATTAATGCAACTAGTATCCAAACCAGCATTCTTGAGTCCTCCTTAATTCTCACACCTAAGCCCCAGATTGTTTCAATGTATTCTTCAGTCGGATCTAGTTGGGCTAATTTTTTTGCAGATTGCTAAGGTGAGTGTTCAGCGTATTATCTCCCGGCAAGTAGGGTTCTTCCCAAACCAATTCAAATAATTCTTCTTTTGTGTAAATTTTCTTGAGGATGACAAAGCAACGTTTGCAAGATTTGATACTCTTTTCTCCCTAAACGAACTCGATTGTCTCCCTTAACTACTTCAAATGTATCTGGTAAAAGGCGGATATTTTTAACTCGTTGTATCTCATCTATTTGATCTCGTGAAGAGTGGCTTCGCAGCTGCACGTCACACGTGCAAAAACTTCATCCAGATTGAATGGTTTAACAATATAGTCATTGGCACCATTTAACAGATATTGACTGACCAGTGATTTCTCACCTAAAGCAGTCAGCATGACCACTGGAATCTGACTGCTTTTGCAGAATTCTGCTAAGACTTGATCACCATTTTTCCCAGTAACATAATATCCAGCAGCACCAAATCAATCTTCTGCTGTGCAAATACAAACAATCCTTCTGTTCCAGAATAAGCTGAATAGACTCTATGTTCAGCTTGAAACAAATCTTTAAAAGTTCATGAATATCGTTATTGTCTTCTATGATTAAAATATTTGCCATATTTCTTCCATTTCTAATGAAATCTTTTTATCCTTAGTGTAACAAGGAAAAAGACGGAAGTCAACGGAAAGTCAAACAGAGTCTAGGGAGAACAGTGCCTTTAACTGACACTGCTCTTGCAATAAATGCGCAACGTATCAGCGACGTTCAAGGTTATTTGTTTTTCAAATTCAAAAGAATACCTGATGAAATAAAACAATATTTTGTCTATTGCAATCTCCAACAATCAACTAAAGTATTAATTATGGATGTTAAACTATGCAAAATGTCTGGGTACTATTTTTGCACTAGAGCCATAAAGTGATTAATATTTTCAATATTAAAAGCTGGAACACTCCAGCTTTTCTATTTCTCAGATACTCCATTAGTCACGATGACTTCCTTTATACCAGTCAAAGGATTTTTCTTGGAGCGTTTGAGTGTTCCTTGCCTTCATTGTCTCGGTCCGCATAGATAAAAGCCATAGCGCTTCTTCATCTCGCCAGTGCCAGCTGATACCAGATCATTACAGCCCCAGGCCATGTAGCCCCACAGAACCACGCCGTCTTCATTGATAGCTTCTCGCATAGCCTTTACATAGGCCTAGGCCGCCAGATAGATCAATCCGGCAATCATCAACCACATAGCCATTTTTCATCTGAAGTATCCACTGCACCCAGACCGTTTCCCACGATAAACATCGGGTTTTTGATAGCGATCCCAGATGGTATTTAGCGTAGAGGCGCAAGCCGAGGATCAATCTGCCAGCCCCACTCAGACCTTTCCAAATAAGGATTCTTGAGAGAAGCAAAGATATTGCCCTCCGTCAGCTCATTGACCTTAGGAACGCCCGAAGCTACCCGACTAGAGTAGTAAGAGAAAGTAAATGGGAAGTCCACCGTATGCTCCTTGAGCAGCTGCAGGTCTTCTTCTGTCATTTCGACAGTGATGCCCACGCACTCCAAGTTTTTCTTAGCATAGTTGGGATATTCACCCACGCGCCTGCACGTCGACGAAGAAATAGTTTTTCCTGTCCCAAACCATGCAAAAGACTAGTTTTCATATGCTGTTCCTTTCAGTCACATTTATCCCAGTACCGCTTCATCATGTTCCCCGTTGATTTATCAAACGGCTATCTTCATAGACACCTCCGTTTGCAAGGATAGTACGTTCAGAACCAATATTCCAGTCTGCGCAGGTCACCAAAACCTTGTTAATGCCTAATTTCTTAGCTTCTAACAATGCTAGGCGCAGCTGCGCTGTGCGTAGCCTTTCTTACGCTCATCAGGCCGAATAGAATAACCAATGTGGCCTGAAACATTAAAGCAAACCTAAACTATTTAGATGATGTCTGACATTGCAAATACCAATCATTCGCTTATCGGACTGACGAATGCAGAGACCGTTGCTGTCCATCCTTCTTCTGCTGGTTTATCCTTTGAGAGCCTGTCTAGGGTAAAAACCAGCCAATCGATTTAACTTATCAAATTTGTAAAGACCAGCTCCGCCGTACATGTGCGCACTTTTAAACGCTTCCTTATAAGCCAGTAATTCCTCTTCCCAATCAAGACTGGGACGAACTAGGATTAAGTTTTCGGTCATAATAGTGCACTCGCTTTCGTTGAGTTTATTTTAATATGATTCAATTTGTAAAGTAAAATCAATATTCAAAAAGCTATCAATTAAACTAATTATCATTATAACCAAATTTTATTGATTGTAATACCTTCTTCCACCATTGTTCCCGACCAATAATATAATCATCATCAACTTTTCCATTGAAGTTTTCCAAAAGACTGTATTGAAAAATTTTCTTTTACATAGTTAAAAACCTTTTTCTGTGACTAATTTATGGAGTTCTGTATTACCACCATGACCATTATTTACATATGAATTCCATCTACTAAGCAACATTTTATCTTTACTTGTAGCTGAACCAACATATAACTGTCCTGTATCTGTAATTAGATAAACAGCTTTTTGATTTTTGTAAAACAGTTAACCAATCTCTCTTCTCAGTCTAAAAATACTTTCTAATTGAGAATATGATAAACAAATTTCATCATAACCATTAAAATCATCACCTCGCCATGGTTCTGATAGGATTTCGGAAACGATAACATCATCATAAAGACTTGCATATTTTTCTCACTCTCTCATGCGACCTGGCTTATATTTTATGATTAAACGATCAAAATATGGTTTAAATTTTTCTACATTTTCTCCTTCATAACCTTGATCATTATATCGATTTAAATCTTTGAGTCACTACCATAGTAACCAAATATTTATCATAGTCTCACTTTTTACTGCATTTATCACCGTTTCTCCAACTTTAAAATGTTTCTTATCAGCATTATAGAAAATATTCCAATGGTTAACTTGTTCTTTATTAGATAGATAATAATCTTTTGTATAATTCACATCGCTTTTTCCACACATGAAAATAAATTTTACATGTGGAACTTTCTTCTTCAGTAAATCCAAATATATCATTTAATTTTCATATCACTCATTTCAATATCCCCAATCTATCATAATCATTCAATTTAGCTATAAAACCGTATGTTTGCTGGCGTGCCGAACCACATGAGCTAGCTGACAATAGGAATACTGTTTCACAAACGAAATGCTACAACAACCCACCGCTGCTTTTTCAAATTATATCCCCCTCTTCAATTCCATACTCATCTAAGATGTCTTGAATTTTTGTCAAAAGGCTAGGCAGGAAGTGTTCGAGTTTGTGACCGTCGGAGCCGATGGAGTATTTGTGGCAGCCTAAGTTTTTGACTAGGCCTAAGGCATAGCGGTAGAGATGCTCGTGTCCTAGAGGTACATGGACTTGACTGTTGAGTTCAAAGGCTAGGTTGTGGTCCGATCATCTTATGAAAAAATGCGGCGCAGCTGGGCTTCATGGTCTTTAATTCATCAATCGTCCAGGTCAAACAAAGCGAAAGCCATAGTCGAAATGCGCCAGCACATCAGCTTCTACGCGCCCGATAGCGTATTCCAGCTTGTCTAGGTATTCTTGGATAATGGTCTCTTTGTCCATATCTGCCACTTCATCATCCAGATAATCGTGAGCCCGTTGTGGTGGACGAAAAGTAATTTCAAATCAGTAGTCCTTGTCAGCTAGGAAGCTGAGAATATCCGCTTCACAGGGTTGGTAGTAGCCAATTTCAAGTGCCTCGCTTGATGCGGTTGCTGTATTTCACATTAAGCTCGGCTATTTCTTTTGAATAAGCCTCATAATCAGGCACATCATCCTGCTGAGTGTGAGGTTGGACAGGGTCGTAGTGCTCAGTTGTCGACGATATCACCATCATAGTGAGCTAGATAGTCTTCAAAATGAGCGTCAGAATCATAGAAAAAATGGGGTGTAAATGGTTATCGCGCATCGAGTTATAAGTTGCTCCTTGTTTTTCTTCTATTTTTACCAAAAAGGAGAGGAAGAAAAACTTATTTTCATTTGGATTAAGAGCTTTTATATAAAAAGATGTCACCTTTTTAAAATGATGTATCATTTTTCATCTAAAGGAAAAAACAGTCATTTTAATGGTAAAATAGCAATCATTATATGATATCGAAAGGAGATACAATGCTATTTCAATATAACGTCAACCCGCTTCTTGCTCTCGTGGTTCTGTATTTTTCTTTCCTCTTTCTTCTCCTTCTCTATGATTTTTAAAAATTTTTTATTGATTATTTCTTTCGAAATGTGATTAATTGATAAAAATTCATCTTTAGTAAAATCCTTACTCTTAGTAAAAGATACTTTCCAAAAGACTGCTCCTTTTTCATAAAAGCCGTCTATCTCTTTTTCTTTCATTCTTCCTGTTTCTACTGACTGATGAGCTTTTTTTCTTTTGTTTGTAACTGCTTGATTTCTTCTGCCATTAAGACTTTCATCTATATTTTTCATTTTTCTGTTTTCCTCTCTTTCTGTTTTTGAGCAAAAGAAAAAACCAGTAAACCTTTTGATTCACTGCTTCCTTGAATTTTAACTATATTTTTTTGATCTACTAATTTTTATTTATGAATTGTCCAATAATCTTTATATGAATATCCATCATGCGTTCCTACTAAAATTATCCGATTTTGTAAAACCAATGCCAGATACAGCAGATATTCTTTCAATGGCGTAATTAGGAACTTTAGTAATAACTTCTTCGCAATCAAATGAGTTCATAAGTTGGCGGAACTATAAGCTCAAAATTTCTTTAATAACTTCTTCTTTTTCCATATTCGCTTTTCAAATCCAATCTAAAGTACGCTCATGCCATTAAACTTATCTTCTGATGTTCTATTAAACAGTTCAATAGTTCCAATTACTTTTTAGTGAAAATCTTTATCAATAATAACCCAACGAACGAACCATTTTTGTCTGATATGATTTTAGCCAAAAATCAATAGCTTGTTTCATCTTGTCTTTTTGTTGAATAGTAAAAATTATCCCCATCCACAATTATCGCTGTTGAAAAAAGGCAATGAATTTTTATCACTATAAACTGCGAATAAATCTTCTACATCATCTTTTATCTACAAATCGGAGTAAAAATTTTTCCACTTTCAAATTTAGGAACGTTCTCATATACATTTGACATAGTTTAGCCCTCCTAACTAATATATCTCACCTTGAATTTGTTATATATTACTACCATTTTTAAGCTATTTTTCTATATCGGCTTTCTGTGGTATTTGACAGCTCCCTATAAAGTTAAAAGTACACATCAACTTGTTGTTTTTCTGTCTGTTCCTTTTTCTTCCCTCTGTTGCTTCATGAACTACAACTTTTTCTATATAGTCATTTTATCATTGGTATAATCAGTTCCTCAATATCGGTATATTTCTCTATCATTTTTAGAAATTTATCAGTGTTAACTTTTCTCTGATGACCGCTTTCTATTTCTTGTTCAAAATACTGTATTTATTTTTCTAAATCTTGTTGCTCTGTATTATCGAACATTAATAATCTATCAAAGTGTTTTACAGGAATTTTTCAAGTGTGTGCTCTTCATATAGCTTTTACAATAAGTGTTGGTAATTCGACATTTCTTGATGATAGTTTTTCTAACTTCTCTTTGATCCCCTTGATACTCTCCTTCTCTTTTTCAACATAAAAATTTTTTAACTCTATAAACGACTAAATTAGTTCATTTGCAAGCGAGAAGAGCCTAAAACGAGGACTTTGCCTTTTTAGCCCAGATATAGTTTTTAGCTATACCTTTTTCTAAGTGCTATTTTTCAAAAGTGCTCAGCTCTTTTGTACAATAAAAAGCAAGAAATCTAGAAAGAGGCATGTATATGACACAATCAAAATTCCAACTAGTTGGATCTCTTCTTCAGTCCAGCTGATCTGCTTGACTATAAAAATAAAATTGAACATCATGATGACATTCAGTATCCTTTTTATGATAGTTTTCCGGGTTATCGTGAAACAGAAACAGCAGAGATTAAAAGGGTCATTGCTGATGAAAAAGGCAAATGGTATTGATATTTTTGACAGATGGTGAATATTCTAAGTCCATGTGGCACTTTTAGATTTTAGTTTGGGGACTTAAAAGAGTGATTGAACGTTACATTGCAGACCACGGCTACACTTTTTAAAGACCATGATGGCGGACAGTACGAAACACGTAAGGGACATCGGTATTCGCATTGCCAGCCACTTTCAGGTAAAATCATCATTTTTGGATATTTCAAACTGCTCAGGAAGAAGCTGGTGATACACAAACAAAATTAACGATTTGGGGACCTGCGTACTTATACTGAACTGACTATCTTTGATAAACTTGCTGGTGAAGGGACAAGTTTACAAAACTAATGACAATTAAAAGCTGGTCTTATCAAGGCCTACAAGAATTCTTGACAGAATACAAGGAAGCTGGCGGTGAGATTATCCAGTTTGATGACTGCCTTTGGGAACTTTTTGATGAATCAAATCCTGCTTCGTTTTTGCTGATGGCAATGCTGCGCTGGCTGATTTGCTGATGAATTCATTGCGATCAATAACGAGGTAGCTGATTACGGGCATCAATTACGGACTCAAAGTTTGGACACATAACTGCCGCGAAATTATGAAAGCCGTTCTGCCTCAGGCGGAACTTGTAAACGATTGCGGAAAAATTCTTGCGTGATCAACACTATGATCGCTTCTTCTTAGAATGGGACAGTGACGTCTCAGGTGATTTGAAAGGCTCTTGCCTCTCTTAAAGATAAAGATGCTGAGGTTGTTCTTGGACTCCTTTCCAGTAAGACAACTGATCTTGATGATGAAGAACGTGTTCTCAAGTTATTAGAACAAGCCAGCACCATTTTGCCCTAAGGAACGTTTGCTGCTGTCACATCAATGCGGTTTTTGCCTCTTGTGATTCTGGCAATGGTTGGCTATCCAGCAGCAATGGGCTAAAATCAAACAAGGCCAAGAAATCGCTAAAAATTTTGGGGTTAAACTGCAAGCACATGACTATTTAGCTGAACACTGACAAAAACGCGAAAACAAACTTCTTTTGAGTTTTGTCTTTTTGATTTCAACAATAAATACCACTGAAAAATACTATTAAAATGATTTCTCTATTGAGAAATTTTTGAAGACAAACCTACAACAATCTACACTTCAACCATTTTTCCCTTGCCCCTCTGTTTACAATTCTTCAGTTCATTTGTGTAATCTGAAAAAGACCGAATCTTTCGACTCGGTCGCTGCTTATAAGGAGCAGATTTGCTTTCTCATACGGTCAACTCAATCTGATTACCTTCAAAAGCTAGAATACAACTTTCATAGTAACCATCGCCTGTCAAACGCGGCCTGCTTAAAGTTGATAGCCGTCTTCTTGGTGTCTAGTTGTCAGTTCATCTACCTTTTCTCTGCTCCCTAACCTAAAAGCAATATGATGATAGCCCAAAAAGAGATGCTCTTGATTTTTCTTCGTCAGCTCTTCTTTTTCGGGTCATGATTTTTCAGTCTTGCTCCTTCGTCAAAGCTGAGGAAGTAAAACTACAAAGCCGGTTTTTGGATGATAGAGCTGATTAGTTTTTGCATTAAAAATACCTTTCAAAAACGCTTAGCACCTTCTAAAGTCTCGAACATAAAGAGCTACATGTTCAATCTTCATAGAGTTTTTCTCCATTCGTTGCAATAACTTCTTTATACCACTCAAATGATTTCTTCTTGTAGCGAGCTAAAGTTCCTGTCCCATCATCATTTCGATCAACATAGATAAATCCGTAGCGTTTACTCATCTGAGCTGTTGAAGCAGACACAAAGGTCAATACAGCCCCAAGGTGGTGTAACCCCAGAGTTCAACGCCATCCTCAATGAGCTTCACCAACCTGTTGTAAATGCTGTTGCAGATAATCAATGCGATAGTCATCTTCAACAGTTGGACCGTGAGGACCATCTATCAAAACATCCTTAACCAAGACCATTTTCTACAATAAAGAGTGGTAATTGGTAACAGGTCATAGAAAGCATTGAGAACCAAACGCAGACCAATTGGATCAATTTGCCAGCCCCATTCTGAAGCTGTTAAATAAGAGTTTTGTAGACCTCCTAGAACGTTTTCCTTTCCCAGAAGAATAACTTTCTGGGTCATACGTCACAACTACACTCATATAATAAGAGAAGGAGATGAAATCCACGGTATGCTCTGCCATCAATTCTTTATCACCTGGTGCAAATTGGATCTCAATGTCATTTTCTTTGAAGAAGCGGTTCATATAAGCTGGATATTTACCACGCATGAATGTCTGAAAAGAGATAATTTTTGATTTTCAAACTCACGGGCAGCCAGTACATCCTCTGGTTTTGGCGTCATTGGATAGCTGGCATGGTTAGCACCATACACCCAATCTTAAAATCTGAATTGATTTCATGCCCAATTTTAGTTGCAGAGCTGATGCCACTAGTTCGTGATGAACAGCTTGATAAAGATCTTGTTTGGACAATTCTTCTACTGGGTTGCAATCCCTCCACTCACAAACGGTGCATGTAAAAACAGAGTTGATTTCATTAAAAGGTCAACCAATAGTTCACCTTGTCTTTGTAACGAGTGAAAAGACAGTACGAACATAGCGCTCATAAAAGCCAATCAAATCACGATTTTGCCCAACCATTATATTGACGCGCCAAATGCAAGGTGTTTTCATAATGCGATAAAGTCACTAAAGGGTTCAATGTTATATGTTGGCCAATTCATCCAAAAAGGTCGTCATAAAACTTTTAGCCCTGCTTCATTTGGCTCCGTTTCATCGCCATTTGGAAAAATTCGTGACCAAAGCAATAGAAGTACGATAAACCTTGAAGCCCATTTCTGCAAAAGGGCAATATCTTCTGTAACGATGATAAAGTCAATTCCTTCCAATTTGAGGTTGTCGGCTGTTGGCCTATCTGTAATTAAAGATTGAGATCACCCGCGTTAGACGATAGACCACCTTTTGGCGTCATCTTGAACCGAAGACCTTTACCATCCACATCGTAAGCACCTTCGTATTGATTGGCGGCTGTTGCACCACCCAAAAGAAAATCTGTTGGATTTACCCATAGCTTCTACCTCTTTTATTTTTACTCAATTATATTATAATCTTAAGAAAGAATATTTTCTAACACAATTCTTCTATAAATTGGTATTATTCTACGAAAGAGGCAACATTTATGGATCTGGGAACATTACATAAGGATATCGTTTACAGAAAACCAAGGTACTCCGTGCTCTCTCACACGAACCATTACCCGAAATGGTCAACCAGACATTCTCTTTCATTGGCATACGGATATTGAACTGGTTACGTCCATGAGGGGACAGCACAGTTTCATTGATTATGATTACTTTAATAGTGAAGCAGGTGATATTATCCTCATTCGTCCCAATGCTCTTCACTCGATTCACCGATTGAAAATCGCCGCCAGTATAGATGCTCTCAACTTTCGTTTTGGATTTGATGGGCTGTTCTACTATGGACCAAACTAGTATTGACTATTTGCAGCCGCTTTATAATGGAGCAACTGGATTTTGTTCGTGTTATCAAGCCTAATCAGCCAGCCTATACAGACAGTCGGCAATGTTTACTTGATGCTATGAAAAATAAGGCTATTATCGCACAAAAATATTTTTGAATTTCAACTCAAAAGGCCCCAGCTCAATCAACTCTTTTTATCTTTTATTTGAAAATGGTTATGTCATTTCAAAGAAACAAACCGAAGAGGCTATCGCAAGGAAGATCCAGTACCATTATTGACTATATCAGCTCATTATCAAGGAAAGAGCTCACTATTGACCAACTTGCCAAAATTTGTGGTTATAGCGATACACATTTCATGAATTTCTTTAAAAACATTTGAAAGGGGTGTCTTGTATAGAATATGTGATTCAATTTCGCTTGCGAAAAGCAGCTGAACTCTTGCGAGCATTCTACCTTACCGTCCTAGAAATTGCTGCCCAATCTGGATTTAACAACCTCTCTAACTTCAATCAGCAGTTTAAAAAGTATCTACCAACTAACTCCTGGTCAATATCGTAAAAATAACAAGGAGGACTCCATGAAAGATATTATCTAGTTATTTCCACTGCTTTTCATTTTTCTGTTTAGAAGAAATCATGCCCAGTTTCATACCATGGCTACAGCGGAATGAGCGAGCTGACTGGCAAAAGCCACGGCCATTCTAAGACCCACAAGACTTATCCACAGAAGGGTTCGCACTAGCTGTGGCAGAGGTTGTCGTGGTGCTCTTTGTCGCTTTCTTTGCTCTTTTACTACCATACTCCTTCCTTTACCTCATCTCGGGTTGGGTGGATTCATCGCTTTCTCGCTCTTCATCTTGTGCTTCATATCCTGCAAGCTATCTCGGCTTAGGCGTTATATCGCTCTTGCAACCTCTATCCTGTGTTTACCGGTTAGCAGTATCATCATTTGGAAAGACCACCCACTTTTGCTTCATGTCAACACAATTGAACTTCTTGTTTTCAGTCTCATTGGTATTCTCATCATTATCGTCAACCTATTTTTGCACTCTGGTTGAGGAAAACAATTTTTCTGCTCAGTTAAACTAAAAGCCATTTTGAATATCTAAAATAGTGCTTAAACCGTATCTACCATTTCCTCAGGTTTTTCAGAAAAGCGCAGATGCATCTCAGTAGTGCTAACTTGGTAATATTTTCCTTCACCAACACGACAACAATTCCTGAACTCAGTCAGTATAATCTTTTTGCCATAATAGCTCTCTTTTTAATTTTTCAGGCTATTTTGCACATATAAACATTTAAAAACTTTATGACACTATACATAAATAGATAAGTAGTCCTACTTTCTGTTTCTATTATCACATGACCACTAACAATCCATCAGAGTTAGGATAACGCAACTTCATTTCATTATCAAACGTTTCTAGAACTTTTAAGCATTATTAAATCGAAAACCAACAGTTCTAAAGGTAAGTGTAGCCATGTGAAGATGGAACACAACTTGTTTTGAATGTCTAGAGAGACCAATCTGATTCTCATATTTAATTATAACTTTCCCACTATAATTAACAAGAGTCTATTTATACTAACTATAAATCGTTCTCTTTCCTAATCAATTTTAAGCAAACTATAACCTTTTTGAGAACAAATTACTTTATAGTTTTAAGTCTCCTCAAATCTTTAAAATCTTTAGACAATACCCTATTACAATTACCGAGGACATATATCTATCACAAATGATCCTATGTATATGGACTGGATACAAAATTTTTTGGTAATACAATCATAAAGAGAATATACAAAAACAACTGTCAAGTCCGATTGCCATTGCAGGGTGGCTATTGACAACCAGAAGGTCATGGCTGTCATAGTAACAGAAAGCAGTGGAGCAATTGACATAAAATATTCTGAAAACTGAAAATGTAGCTAAGTCCAAAATGACTTGCGGCAACATCTTCTAAAACAAGCTCTGGACTAATCATCGAGCCAAAATGGCAACATGATGATTAATGCTACAAAAGAAAATATTTTAAAACGAACTTATACTTCTTTCAGTATTTTTCAGCTCCGTAATTTTATACCTGCCACCGGTTGCAGCGCTCTCACTTAAGTCCATAAATAGGCGTAAGAAAAATTAAATATCTAAATACGCTCATAAAAGTAATATCAAAACTCGCTTCCATAGACTTTCAATGCTCTTAGAATAATTACGCCTTGTATAATACCCATTACACTCATAAAGTGAGTGATGGCATTCCTAAAGAAAAATAATTTTTGATTATTTCTCTATCAGCTCTTATAGTAAATATATTTCATTAAAAACTCGCTTTTTCCTTCTTGCAATGGGTTACAAATCAGAACATATAAACAAACATACCTATATTTGTACCCCATGCCGCTCCAGCTGACACTATAGAACCTTCATCAATATATAATTTTGATATGATATTCACTACAAGACCTATTCCCATCATAATGGCAGCTGTCTGCATCTTGCCTTCAGCTCTTACTCTCATATTGTGCACCGAGACCTATAATCCAGAAACTCCCTATCAGGGTAATCCTGAAGTAAGTCACAGCGTAGGACAAAGCCTCTCCTTCAGCTCCGATAGATGTGAGTAAGGGTGTCATAAACACGAACCCGAAAAACATTATAATCACTGTAACTACTACTGGAAATCAAATTTGCATTTCCGACAATTTTTCCCTGAGTGTCCTTGTCATCTTCACCTAACAAAATACTGAGGTAAGAACCCGCTCCTACACCTACTAATGAACCTAATCCTAGACTCAATTGTGTAAGAGGATAAACGATGGATATTCCAGCAAATGCTGTCTCTCCTACTAATCTACCTACAAATATTCCATCAAAAATGACGTTTAACCCATATAAAATCATGGCAATAGTAGCCGGTAGTGAAAGCTTATAATAAACTTTCCATAAATCTTCATTTAATATCATTTCTTTTTCTTTATTCACATGTTTTTCCTTTCAAAACATTCCTTCACGCCTTTAAAGTTTAAATATAGTCTCTAACTAGAATTATGTTAGATAAAGCCTCCAACATAAGCTTAAGCATCTCTTTCAGTTTTGCTCTATCGACATTATCAAACAGATAAATGCCCATATACAAACAGTTCATCAAAAAAGTAAATTCACGATTACTTATTGCATTGTATTCCTCCAATCCTTCCTTTTTAATAAATTCCACGAAAGTCATCAGGACTTTCATCATCATATTTTCAAATAACATTTTTAAATTTATCATTTCCCTGCATCTCTATAAGAAATACAGTATATAAATCTTTATGCAGTTTTTATCCAAGATTCTTTCCAACAAAAATGTCCACAATTTTGTCTCTTCGACTCAGTAAATTTTCCCTCCTAGATTTTTGCACAATATCTTTTCTATACTCATCACCATCTCTTAAAAGTTCTAAGAAAATCTCCTCTTTATTGGAAAAATGATGGTACATTCCACCTTTGGATATCCCTACTGCCTGTACTATTTCTTCCATAGTAATTTTTGAATACCCTTTGTCACAAAAAGTTTCAAGCGCAACTCTTTAATCTGTTTTCTTCTTTTTCCTTACTTAATCTTTTTCTTTCCTATGATCCAGCTCCTTATAGACTATGTCGTCGGTAATGAAATAATACTACTTTTAGATGTCAAGCTTGCATTTTACAATTTGAAATCAGATTTTTAAATATTTTCTGTGTATAGAAAGCTGTAGGGATAAACCTCTTCAAACAAAAACCTTGGTAAAAAGCACTTTTTCTGCTCTACCAAAGGTAAAGAGGTTCTCGTCTCAATCACTTCAGTCATATCTTGCTTAGACGTTCATGTATATCAACAACTTCTTTTTGCCAAATCAATAAAAGTTAAACTAGTCATCAAATGATCTTGAGCATGCACCATTAAAAGACTAAACTCAATTTTTCACCTTTGACTTCCTGTGTCAGCATTTCTGTCTGTGACTTGTGTGCATAAAATTAATGCATCTGCTGCTTTTAACTTTCACGTGCTTCTTCAAAAAGGCCTTTTAGCTTTTTGAATTGCTTCAAAAGCATTGCTCTTCGCCTCGCCACCATACATAATGAGGGACATGATACTTTCTAAATTTGAATTTTCCATATCAACCTTCTAGCCTCCGATCAGTTCCTCAGCTAACGCTAGCACCTTTGAACCGTTCATCGATGCCATAATCCACCATTGGGATAACTCCAACTGGGATATTCTTTTGAGCTAACTTTTCTGTAGAATTGATCTAAAAGATAGCGTACTTGCAGGCCCAATAACAAGACATCTACTTTCTTCTCAGAAAGGATATCTCATCTACTTCTGGTGCTGGGAACTGCAAAAATTTCTGCATCTAATCCTTTTTCATCAGCTGCAGCTTGCATTTTTGTAACAAGCAAGCTGGTACTCATACCTGCAGCACATGCCAACATAATGGTTATTTTAGCCATGGTTTTTTATTCCTTTTCTATTCAGTAATTGTCAAAGTCACCGTTTTTCTAGCAACTTTTTGATTCATAAGTCATATTTGACGAGTAAAGCGCTATAGTGAATATTATACACTCCTGGTTTCAATTGCGCAATTTTATTTTTCAGCTTGCCCTTTTACCAATAAATCAACAGAAGTGTTTCCACCCTTATCTTGGAATGACTGCTCATTGTCAATTGAGTAATCCACCTGATAACCTGGTGTTGCAGTAATTCCCTTTAATAAGTCCGGAATTTGACCTTTTGAAATAGTCATATTGCAGGAACGCCACTTGTAACTTTAGAGACATTCGCATAATATTCTTGCGCTTGTTTTCTTGCTCCGCATTGCGAGTATGAAAGCATAGTCTATAGCAAATTCAGTACCTGCTAAGTTTTGACCAACTGGTCCTGCAAGACACCACCCATTGCTAAAGTTTAATTGGGCAAATTGTGGTTTGTTCAAGATTTTTCTAGCAGTTTCATCATCGCTATAACGAACTGAACGAACCACTTTATTGTCTACTAACCAATCAATATGATCTTTATACCAGTCAATCGCAAATGTATGATAACCATCATTAAAAGTCCCATTAGGAAGACTGTAGGCTGTACCATTTTCAGCAAATTTCACATTATCTTTTTCTCTTTGACCATAATGAGTGTTTGGTAAACTGTACGATTTCACTCTGGAAGCGGATTTTGTTCTCCAACTAATTCCATGATATCAATTTCACCAGTTGAAGGCCAACCATGTCCTTGAGCTGAATGAATCTTGCCATCTAATGTAAATCTGAACCCAGAGTCCAAAATGCCGGAAAAACTCCTTGACCTTTCGGAAGTTTCGCGCGTACCTCGAGAGACGACCATAGAGGAATTCTTTCTTTCCATGCGTTCTCACGCTGCCAGATTATAATACCCTTGCGGCTTTTGTCGCGCGGATTTTGACATATTGATCTTCGGGAGCACGATTGGTTGCTCTTAAGATAAGATTGCCATCTCGCAAAGAAGACATTCTCTTTGCTTCTAACGTAATGTTGTTGTTCGATGCCTCGAGGTGAGCCTAATTCATAACCCCAATTTTGTCTTATCCAGTTCTGTGCCATCAAAATCATCACGCCAAATTTCTATATAGCTTTGTTGATTAGACTGGGCTTTCATTTCAACATTATCAATGCATATGTTAGACTTTTTCGTTCTTTTCATCATCTGACCATTTTACCAATTGAAGTAATACTTTGCGATGATTCCCAGAATGAAAAGTAAGGTATATTTTTCCAGCGAGTCATGTTGACATTCTGATCAACTGCTGCTCCTGAAGAATTTTTCATAAGTTCTCCTTTGCGTATTATTGTCAAACCATCTCGCTGTAAAATAACCTATAGCTCCTTCCGTATCTGTTTTAGCATAAGCTGAAACAGTGTACGTTGTAGTTGGTTTTACATCAATAACTTGCCCAATGTAGCCACTGGCTTTATTATTTGTAATTGCCGTTGCAGGAACTACACCTGAATATTTCCCGTTACCATAGCTGACTTTAGAACTAATTTCACCTTTATTTCTGAAGTCCAGCTGGCTTCGCCCTGTTCAAAATCCAATTCTTTGCAGATTTGTGTCTGCAAAGACCTTATGGGATGCAAACAACATACAACACACGGTTACTAGTATTACCAGTGAAAATCTTTTCTCCATTTTCCTCATCCTCACATTTCTACCGATTAACGGATCTTGCTAAACGTGACACAGTATGTCGAATGCCACGAATAGTATTGCTCAGTGCATAAATATTATCCACTACTGCCAAACCACCATAGCCTGCATCACAATATGTTGAATATCAACACCACAAATTTTATTACGAAGTGCGATTTGTTTAATTGTTTCAATATCTGACGTCTCTTGGCTAGTGCCAATAGCGCTTAAAGACTAAACCTCTTTTACTATGTACTAGATCTACGACAGCTCTCATTTCTTCATCACTAAAAGCAAGGAACTTGTACCAACCGCTGGCACCAAAAATCACATCTGCACCAGCTTCTAATAATTGTTCAGCTATCTGAATGTCTGCAACCGGCTCAGATACCCCTGCACCGTGCATTTTCCCAGCTATAATCAAACCTGAAAAATGCTGCTTAGCTAATTTTACTGCATCAATAATTTCTTTATTGCTAACTCCTGTTCCTGGATTACCTGTCAAACAGACAAAAATCAAAACCTAATTTTTCGATTTGCTCAAAGAGAGCTTGACTGGCTTGTCGACCAGCAGCAATCACTTGTACTTCTTCCAACATATCAGCTTCATCAACAGGTTCTAAATTCACTCCAATCAGAGCTCCCACCAAGCGATGCAATTCGTGAACAATTTGCTCTTTTTACAATCTAAAGCCAAATATTTCACGGCTGAAAAACATCTAAACAATTTGGTAAAATATCATATCTGCGCCGAAAAGCTCTTGCAATTTCAGCATTGGTGATATCTCCGATGAAGGTTTCACGAATGACCACATTTTCAGATAAGACAACCCGCCCTTCACTCGCTTGAGATACTTTGCTTGAGCTCTTGGGCTGTCATATTCAAAAATTTCCGAAGGATTTGCACTAATTAATCGTTTCATATTCTCATCTCCCTACTGATTTTCTTCTGCTTTAAAGCGTTTTTCAATAGCAATCACAAATGGAATATAGATTAAAATATCAATTACAATAAGAACAGCTTGTAAAAATAGACGCTTTAAAAACTTCCCGTTGCCAACAAGCCACTAATAATCGGAGGAGTTGTCCAACCTGGGATCGAGTATATGTTAACGGTACAAGACCACTTGCCATGGATGACCATGCAACGATGAGATTCGCAATCGGTGCCAAAATGAATGGGAACAGAAGCAAGATATTTAAGACAATTGGAACACCAAACATCGTTGGCTCGTTGATATTGAACAAACCTGGAACCACTGTAATAGGTGCCAGTGTTTTGATTTGTTTGTGATTTTCTCTTTTTCGCCAAATAACCAATCGCTAATACCAAGCCAATAGTTGCGCCGCCACCGCCAATGAAGACAAAAATTATCCATAAAAGACACTGGTAAAGATATGCGGTAGATTTTTCCCCGCTTGATAAGCAACTTTATTGGCATCGAGATTCGAAAAGCCACAATGGTTTCATAACCGCATTGACAACATTGCCTCCATGAAGTCCAACAAACCAGAAATGAACTATTTAAAAGCAACTAGAATCATCAAACCAAATAAATTATTACCTAGTAGGCCTAGCGGTTTTCCTAAAAACAGTTTGAGCTACTGCATGCAAATTTGTTAGTTTTAAACTTGCTAAAGGGCGACAAACCAACAACCAGCCTGTGATAATCACTGCACCTGGAATAATGGCGCTGAAACTTTTTGAAACTGCCGGTGGAACACCATCAGGCATTTTTAATTTGGACATTATGATTGATGAACCATTGATAGATATAACCATTTACCAAACCAAGAATGAGTTGCTACAAAAGACCTTGTGAAGCTAAAAATGCTGTGGGAACACCGTTTCCTGTTTTTAGTAGCAAGGAATGGTGTCACTGTGATAAAGGCAGCAAGCGAGATAATCCCAGAGAATCCCATCCACTTTGTATTGGCGGCTCATATAGTAGGCAATCCCAAAACTGGCTACCAAACCAATCAGACCAAAACTACTATCCACGCCTTTCCATAGATGGGCAGAAACCCCAATTTTATGTCAAATAAGCTTCCCATCCTGGAACAGGAAAAACTAGCAATAACCATAAACAAAGAACCAATCAACAGTAATGGTACTGCAAGCGTAATTCCATCGGTGCCACTAAGCCTTTTATTATTTCCCAGCTTAATGGCAATGGGCATTAACTCTCTTGTAAAAATTTGTCCATCTTTACAATCTCCTTTGGTTATAATATATTATTAATCAGCAGATAAAATCAACTTTATCTTACTTTTTAATTATATTTTAAAACGATTTTTCCGTAAAGTCAAGGGCTTTCACTTATATTTGATAATTTTTATAATCAATATATAATAATAGATGCGAGGGAAGGATGGTAGATAACTGAATCAAACGACAAGCTGAATTACGAACAATTATTTTTAGATAAAATTTACATAAGGGGCCAATTTCTCGCATTGATATTTCAAAAGAGACGGGCATTACTCCTGCTACAGTTAGTGCGATTACAGGAAGTTTGATCCAAGAAAAACTGCTGTATGAGCTAGGGGAAAGATGAAGAACACACAAAAGTCGGGCGAAAGAAAATCCTTTTGGGGATAAAAACAGCACTCTTATTTCATCGGTTGCGAACTATCAGAAAAGTATTTTTCTTTTTGTGTTGAGTGATAATACAGGAAATGTGATTGATAAAGAGAAAGCAACTGTCAGCTCCGAAAAGATTCTGTCAGAAGGTGCAGATTCACTGTCACTTACTGAAACAATTCATTTCTCAACATGTATCCTATCCGATTCAAGCTGTAGGAGTAGCCATTCCAGGGCGATATCACTGCACAATGATTTGATTACAACAAATAATCAAACATGGAAACAATTTGATTTAGCGAAGATTAAAACAAGTTCTCTTTTTCAATTTACTTTTCTAATAATGTCAATTGCATGGCACTAACAAAGCGCCTTTTTCTGCTTACCAACTGGATGAGAATTTCATCTATTTTCATTTTGCAAGGGGTATGCACTGCTCTTATATATTACAATGGCAAAAAATCTACAGCAAAACTAATATTGTCATCGGCGAAATTGGTCATGCAATCGTTTGTCCTGACGGAGAAGTCTGTGGTTGTGGACGCAGAGGCTGCTTGCAGACTTATGCTAGTGGAAACTGGCTGATCAAAAAGCAAAAATCATCTTTGAAACTGCCGAGTTAACACATTTTAAAATCACTTGTCACAGATAAAGAAAGAGATCACGATTCAAACTATTCTTACGGCATACAACTTGAGGAGACCAATCCGTCCTCAATATCTTGCATTTGGCATTTAAGTATCTGGCACAATCCCTTCTCAACCTCAGTGTGATAATTGATGCCAAGAAAATTTATCTGCACAGCCCCATTCTGACTGATGACAAAGTCATTGCAGCATTCTACCAAGAAGTGCCCAACAGCCAAAATTACTCTTCAAAGACTTACCCGAACTTATCATCGAGCCTCACGATGGCTTCACTGGCGCAACAACTGGCGTTGCGCTTTGTCTCAAAAAGAATTTTGTCTATTTAACTTTCATTATGACTTCTGAACTTAGTGCGTATTTTTATTACAAGAGGTTGGGACAACTGTCACAAACCTCTAATTTTTACTATAAACTACAAGATGTATTTTGCTAAATAGTCTGAAATTAGTGTAACAAACTTTTTGTCAGACCTAGCCATTCTTTGCGGAGGCAGAGCAATAAAATGACACCCCTCGCGTTACTAATTTTTATTCTACTCTCTGTTTCTCTCATATTTCAACAAAAAGCTAAAGAGCAATATAAGTAAAATTATTTCATTTACAAATCATGAATAAATAACTTCATCTGTCATCTCCCCAAATGATAGGATTATGCGTTGCAATAACAATGACTCTATGGTCATTTTTAAAAGCTATCAGTCTTGTCATAATATCTTTTGATGTTTCAGGATCAAGGGCAGCTGTTGGTTCATCCGCCAAGATAAGAGGCGGATAAGATAATTTTAGCCAAGGCAACACGCTGTCCACGCACTAACAGCCGATGACGATCGACACCCTAGAGTATGAAAATTCTCAACATGCAATAATCCTCCCAAAGCTAACACATCATCTGACTCTACGTCCCTCCGCATAGCTCGAAAGGTTAGAGAAAATAGACATGAACAACTGTACCTAATTCACGTAAAACAACGGCAGCAAAACCGTTGTGCGATGAATCACTGTCAGTCTCTTCTACTACTATAACTTGTAATGAATTTTTCTCTTATAAATTATTCAATTCTACTGTTAGAACCTGTCCATTTTTACGACCTGCTCACCAGCTATATAGACATCTTTAACATCATTTTCCTTTAGCGGCATAGATCAGGTGAGAGAGCATGTTTTCCTCTGGATACAAGTGCACTTTCCTTTCGGCTGAATGATTAAAAATCTGCTTGCTTACCAACTTCTAAGCCGCCAATCTGATCATCTATACCAAGTGCTTTAGCTCCTTCAATCGTCATTGTTTTCCAGAGCTTGCTCAATGGTAAATTGAGTTGCATCACCTGTGCGCATGTAAAAGGGCAGCGGTACGACTCTCTTCAAACATATCTAAAATTGTTGTTAGAAGCAACCGAATCCGTTGCAAGTCCAAACTATTACACCAGCTTGAACTAAGTCTGTTACAGGAGCAATCCCGGATGCTAACTTGAGATTGCTGATAGGATTATGAGCGATATGAATATTTGACACTGCTAATTCAGCAATTTCTCGTTCATTTAATTCTACACCATGAGCAAAGACACCATCATGTTCCAGAATACCCTAAGTCCTTTAAGAAGGCAAGCGGACGCTTTTCCATAACGCTCTAAAATCATACCATTTTCTGCTTGTGTCTCTGCCACATGGATGTGCAATTTCAATTGCAATTCTTGCAGCTAGCTTCAAACTGCCTTTTAACAAGTCCTTACTGCAACTATGAGGAGCGTGCGGTGCCGCCATTACTTTAAAACGTTCATCATTGTATGCTAGAATTTCCTCAATAATAATCCGAGTACGTGCTAAGGTTTCTTCTGTCGTCTCTCTACATCTGAGCTAAACAAAGTTGGTGAAAAATAACAACGCATTTTAGAACCTGCTCTTCATGAATTGACCCAATTTCCACACCATTTGGATTATACATATCATTAAAGGTCGTTGTTCCCGTCTGAAGCATTTTCTATAAGCGCTAACTTAACCGCTTGTGTCGTCACTTCTGGAGTAAGTCCCTCTCTCAGCTGGCCAAATGTAATCTTCCTAGCCATTCGTGGATTTGCTATCATCTTGAATACCACAGTGTAGTCATTGCAGAATGGGTGTGACAATTCACTAGACCAGGCATAAGCCGCGCCTTCACAATCTACCACCTCATCTGCTCGATCTACCCAGCAACATTCTCATTTCCACAATAGACAATCTTATCCTCATGTATTACCAGTAGTCCAGCTCGATAGACGTGAAAAATCTGCATCACATGTTACCAAATTCACCTGTTTAAAATGCTTTCATTCCTTCTCCTTTAAAGCAAATATCAGAGCCATTCAGGTCTTATATTTAGGGAGCAGGGCAGGGTAGAACACAACATAGCTATCCTACAACTACTTAACATTTTAACCTGATACTCTATTTGTGTTTGACAACATAACTAAGGACTATGCCACGCTTATTTACGGTAAGACAGTAGAAACTCTCCAACCTTATTATGGAGATTATATGTTTTCATGAATTTTTAGTTATTGTTGTAATACGTCCTAAATAGCAAGTTCTGAAGCACAAGAACAAGTGATAAACTGAACGCATCCTCTTCATCTCATATATGAGTAAATAGCCATAGCCTGTTTCTTCCATTTCTTCTTTTTGATAAAGCGTAACGCTGCTGAATTAATACAGTAGCGCAAAACCGCCTTGTTCCTGCGGACCATCTGTGAAAAACATGCCTAAATGCGCATTCCCAGGCGAGAACGCACCTCAATTCGCTCTATACCGTGACTTTTTATCTTGATAATACTTAATCACATCTTTGGCAATTTGGTCTTGTAAAAGCTTGGCCAACCACAACCAGAATCAAACTTATCACCAGCAAAAACAGTGGTTCTCCTGTTGTCACATCTACATAAATGCCTTCTTCAGTTTGCAAAATACTCATTTTGGAATGGGGCATTCAGTTGCAACATGTTGAGTGACCTGATAGGCTTCTTCAGACAGTGTCTCCTTTAAAGTTGGCTCACTCGGTTTTTCATACTGACTCGGATCTACAAAGGTTGGTAAAGCATCATTGACATTGATATGACAATAGCCACCGGGATTTTTCTTGAGATAATCTTGATGATATTCCTCTGCTAAAACATAATGGCGCAGCGGTTCTACTTCTACTGCAATCTTCTGACCAAATTGCTCTTCCTGCTCTTTCGTGACTTCGTCAATGACGAGTGCATCCGTATCATTGTATAATAAATCCTGTGCGGTATTGGCGCCCAATATCATTCCCTTGCTTTATTGATAGATAAGGGATCAATCACTCGGAAGTAATAAGCAAAATTTCTCATAACGTAACAAGATTGTCATCATAGGTCACCTGAACTGTTTCAGCATGATCAGTTTGGTGAATCAACTGATAATTTGTCGATTCTACTTGTCCATTGGCATAACCGACAGTTGTATCAGTCGCCCCTTTGATACGAGAAAAATATTCTTTCAATCCCCACAACCACCTGCTAGATAAATTTCTGACATAAAAACACCTCATTTCTTTATTCTTATTTTCTCACAAATTCCCAAAATATTATAAGGATTTGATTAGAAGTTTCTTTAAAAATGATACGACAAAGAAATACTGTAACGTCTCCTCTAATTAATTCAGGTGGTTCAATTTCCCACGAAAATCTTCTATACTTTCAGCCTTTTTCTGCCATCATCACCTTTCCAGCTCTTCTGTAGATACGCTCAAAAGGACTCTACACCCCTCTTTGTGGAAGCGTTGTTCCGACCTTGTACCATGCTGGCTCCACAGAGAATATGTTCAAAAGCATCTCGACCAGTCAACACACCACCTGTACCAATGATTTGAATAGTAGGATTGAGACGTTGATAGAAAGCATGAACATTAGCAAGAGCAGTCGGTTTCTATTATACGCCCCACCAATTCCATAAACCCATTTTTCGGACGGATAACAACTGATTCATCCTCAACATACAAACGTTACCCGTTGAATTGACACAATTGACAAAACAAAGTGGAATTTATTAAAAATTGCTGCTGCTTGATCAAAATGCACAATATCAAAATAGGTGGTAATTTAATCCCCAGCGGTTTGCGTGAAATAATCAAATACGTCACTCAAAAATTTTATCTGTCATTTTCAAAATCATAAGCAATCTGCGGTTTACCAGATACATTGGGGCAGGAAGATTGAGCTCAGTCAAACCTTTAAAATCGCTATCCTGCACCTTTTTCAGAAGCGTGTGGGTTTCTTCTGGCGACAAGCCCACAAGAGATAAAAAGAATGCTCGATCAGGTTCCTATCTTTTTGCAAATCTAACTGAGTAATTCAGATGGTAATCTAGTCCATGATTTGGTAACCCCATTGAATTGAGAGAGGCCCTAGCGGTCACATCTTGGTAACGAGGTTCAGGATTTCCTGCTCGGGCTTGCAAAAGTGGCTGTCTTAGTGACAAAGGTTCCTGCAGCAGATTGTTTTGACTTTTTCTAGCTCCTCTGTTGTCATACAAGCTACTCCACGCCGCATTCATCAGGCAATTGTCAAAGAAAACCAGCAATTTGTGTTTGAGTTGATACCATAGAAATACTCCTTTAGTCTATTGTACCACTAAAAGAGAAATATGACTCTTTTAACGAAATAGAGAAAGAAAATGTTCGTAATCAGGAAAAATTCTTTTGCTAAGCAATGACTTGTTATAAATACATGTTTGAATTTTTCAGAAAAATTCAACTTTTTCTTTACAGTATAAAATTTTTCTGCTAATGACACACATAATAGAAAGATAATACACATCGAACTTGGACAATAGTCTAGCAAAGCAAAGATTGGCTTCCTTGTGTTCATCGAACACGGCGTCCGCCTCCCTATTTTTGTACGACCTTTTAACCGTCCTCATATCTTATTAAGGAGAAGTCTATAGACAACTGCTAAAGAATATCAAACAGTACATCTCAGACATGGTGAAAGCTCACAATGCTCACGAAGCAGAAATTTCTACAAGCGGTGGAAGAATTTTTAAACACGCTCGAACCCGTTTTTGAAAAACATCCTGAATACATTGAAGAAAATATCTTGGCACGTATCACCGAGCCAGAACGCATCATCAGTTTTCGCGTCCCTTGGGGTTGATCGCAACGGCAAGGTGCAAGTCAATCGTGGTTACCGCGTTCAATTCAATTCCAGTTGGCCCCTATAAAGGCGGACTTCGGTTCCACCAACAGTCAACCAAGGAATTTTGAAATTTCTTGGTTTTGAACAAATCTTTAAAAATGTCTTGACCGGTCTACCGATCGGCGGTGGTAAAGGTGGAGCTGACTTTGATCCAAAAGACAAAACAGACGCTGAGGTCATGCGTTTCTGTCAAGTTTTATGACAGAATTACAAAAATATATCAGCCCTTCTCTTGATGTCCTGCCGGTGACATTGGGTTGGTGGACGTGAGATTAGCTACCTCTATGGTCAATACAAGCGCCTACGTCAATTGATGCTGGTGTCTTGACTGGTAAACCTATTGGCTTTGGTGGTAGCTTGATTCGTCCGGAAGTAACTGGTTAGTGGGCTTGTTTACTACACACAAGAAAATGCTCAAAGCGAATGGCGAAAGTTTTGATAGCAAAACTGCTGTTGTATCAGGTGCCGGAAATGTCGCCCAATATACTGGCCCAAAAAGCAACAGCTCTTGGTGCTAAAGTTATTTCCGTATCCGATTCAAATGGTTACGTCATTGACAAAGATGGTATTGATTTTGACCTTCTAGTTGATGTAAAAGAAAAACGACGTGCTCGTCTGACAGAATACGCTTGCTGAAAGGCCAAGTGCTACTTACCATGAAGGTTCTGTATGGACCTACACCGAGAAATATGACATTGCTCTGCCGTGTGCTACACAAAAATGAAATCAATGGCGAAGCTGCAGAAACGCTTGGTAGCTCGAGGAGTGATCTGTGTATCTGAAGGTGCCAACATGCCGAGCGATCTTGATGCTATCAATGTTTATAAGAAAAATGGACTCCTTTATGGGCCTGCTAAAGCAGCAAATGCTGGTGGTGTTGCAGTATCTGCTCTGGAAATGAAGCCAAAAACAGCCTTCGTCTGTCATGGACTCGCGAAGAAGTTGACAGCCGTCTCAGGACATCATGATCAACATCTTCAACACAGCTAAATCTACCGCTGAAACTTACGGACTTGGCAAAGACTATCTGGCTGGCGCTAACATCGCTGCCTTCGAAAAACGTAGCGAACGCTATGATTGCTCAAGGTATTGCTTTAAAGCACTATCAAACGGGAACCAAAAAGAAATCCGACTGCTTATCAAAAGCAGCGGATTTTATATATCTACTCAAAAATTTGCCTGCTGCCTGCTTTTCTTTTTGAGCTTCTTCAGCGAGTTCATTCTCTAGAAAAGGACACAGTTTCGTCAAAAAGCTTGACAAACCTAAAAGACAATCTTCTGTCCAACTGGTCGCAAAAGCTAGTTCATTAGTCCTTCTTAGTGATGCCAGTTCTGGTCATAGTTTGACATCTGTCCGTTGATAGTAAACAATATTTTTGTTTTCGGTGTCAGGTAAATCTTCTGTGTTAGAATACTTTTCTGATCTTTGGACAGCTTACTACGGCTGAAAATCTTAACACCTTGAAAAATCTTGTGCTCATGAATACCTTGATTTGTGACTTTCAATTCAACTCTTTTATAGTACATATAGTCACCTCCAGAAATTACCTACATTATATCAGGTTCTGGCAAATTTTCAAACAAAAGTGTCATTTCAAAAAGTCTTCAGTCGCCTCTAAAATCTCTGCTGTTGGTGTTACTGTGGCCTCAATAATGCTCTTGCCTGTCCTTTTCAGATAAGCTTGTATCAGATGATAGCCATAAGCATAGCCCGCAGCATAAGGCATACCAACCGGTATCTGACCTTGAATCTCAGCGATTTCATCACCGTGAGATAAGGAGCCATTTCCGCCATCCCCGTTATGCTGAAGCTGACTTGAGATGATGGGCTTAATTTCCTCTAATTGCTCTGGACTGGTTGCAGTAACCCAAGATCCGATAGAGCTCCTTGCCATAGAGTTCAGCAAGCAAAAAGATTCCGCCAATCCTTCACTGACTACCCAGTCTGCTAATGTCGTCTGTGGTTCCATTTGATAAATTGGAAGCGGACATTATGGGTCACTCGTGAGCCAGTGCTTGAATACGTGGCAAAGTATAGTCATTGGGCAGTATGCTTAACATGAGATAACCTGCAATTCCACCATCTCCGCTGTAACCCTTATTAGGAGTTGTAGCATAGGTTTTCTGGATTGCCCAATAAAATAGTAAATTGATAATCCTCAACCTCTAAATCATAACCAGCTTGTTCAAAGAGACCAGACTTCTCTTGATGGTTTCCTGGCAGTCTTGCCAAAGCTGATCTGAACTGAGGGCATCAATAGCTGGTCTATCCTTTCCTGAGAGAGTTGCGGGCAACTGATTCATAAAGCCAAGTAGAAACAGAGCATCAAATCCTCAGGATACTTTTGCACTTCACAGGAATGTGTTGAGTTTGGTATTTGGGAGCAAAAAGGCGCTAACAATTTAGCTCTAAAACAACCTTCCCTCCAAGGGTAATTCGAGCAACTCCTGATAAACTTTATCTGAACGAATGATATTGATGTGCATAGTAATCTCCTTTTCTAATTTTTACCAGTATACACCCTCCTCTAAGGTCAGAGTCAAAGAAAAAGATTTTGAAACATTTTGTCTCAAATCTTTTATCTATAAAAATAAATTGCTTCCACCTATGAAGTTGCGTTTGGAAATTAGAAAAAGGCACTAAAGTGATGGGCTGTGCTATTGCCTCTGCTTTTTCTCTTGCTTTGTCTTATTTTTCTCCTTTTGCCGTTTGGCATTTTCGTAAGATTATAGTGTATAGTATCCTCAGCGCCACCTTTTTCCTTTTTCATCAAAAACTAAGTCAAAAGCGGATAGACGTAACCGCTGAGTATCGTTATTTCATCGTTATTTATGCACCCAGCATAATTTCCTTTCTATTTATGCCAATGTATAAATGGTTGCAAATCAATTCCTCCTTTTGAAGAGCATCATGATACAATCTGTAAAATTGATGATAAACAGTGCTTTGTGTACCACTGGACTGTAATACTGACACGAAAAATAAAATTGTCCATTGTCTCAGAGTTGTGGACCTAAAATGACAGGTTCTTGTAAAATTTCTGCTTGCTTGGCAGCATAATCTTGATTGACTTGCTGGATAATCCAGTAACTTTCTCCAAATCCGTCTGAGCGTAAAGGGGAATATCAATAGCTACGCATATTACCTCGCGAGATTACTCTAACAGTGATATTGCAGATTAGGAACATAATGCAGTGTGCCATCCGCATCACGTACTTGAAGTCGTCCGAATGCCTACACTGACTACAGTTCCGGCAATTTAATTGAGCCATTCGTCAGCCGAACACTGTCTCCGACATCTAACTGCCGCTCCAACAAAATAAAAGAAACCATTGACCAAATCGGACAAAAAACCTTGAGCTCCCATTCCGATTAAGCCACCCCAGCAATCCCTGCAACAGCTAAAAGACTGGGAAACCGGCAAACCTAAAATGGATAAAATCCAATAGATTAAAAAGGGAAATAAAAGGGCATAATTGAGGACGTTCTCAATCAAACGGCTAATGGTCTTCTGTCGAGCAATATCGCTACTAGAAAACTTTAATGATGGAGAAATGATCCTGCTGACAAAAGAGCATGAAGAAGTTTCTTCATAATGTAAAATAAGATCAATAAAAATAACAGAGAAATCAGCTTGGAAAAGGCATCATCTAAAATAGTCGTCCAATTAAACTGTTTAAAAATAACGAGATATTGCTTTGAAAAGAAACATTGTTACCCTCATACAATCTCATTTTATTCCAGCTATCAGAAGGAATATAATCTATTATAACACAAAGCCCTTACTTGAAAAAGGATGGGATTTTTAGATTTCAATAAGAGCTGGGACAGTCTTTTGACTTGCCCTCAACTCTCTTCATTTCTTCTCTCGACGAGCAGCCAGTGGAAGAAGCAAACCTAAGCCTAAGAGGGCTATAGGAGTAATAATATTTGTGATGAGGGTAAACCACCATTCGGTTGGATGAGTTGCCATACTACTTGTGGGAGCCATCCCCAGAATACAAGCAAAAAGGCAGTGAAAGCAAAGCCCCAAGCACCTACTAGAAAACCAAGTCTACGATTTTTACAAATTTGTATTCGACGTTTTAAATTTATCCCATCTACGGTTTACAAGAACATATACGCTACAAAAACGCAAAGGAAACACATTGAGAGACGATAGCATTAAGATTGGTCATCCATACAACCAGACCATCGATTTCCTTCAATCCAAGAAGTGGCAGTACAATGATAATTGCTACTAGTATTCCTGTTAAAAGATGACCACATTAATCAGCATCCCTGACTTGGTACGCTTACGCATGACCAGCTTGGAGGTAATCTTTGTCCGCACTGCAGATTTGCAAAGGCGCATCATAAATGACTAGTGTAGCTGCTTGTCCAATTGCGAGTAAGGCATAGACCAGTGGCAAGTGCCTATTCTGATAGCACCACAAACAACAAAGGCTGGTGACTTTGTTCCTCCATCAATCGAAGCTGGGATGTAGTTTGCTATCAAAATCGCCATGGCGAGAGAGCCTAAAAACCTGCACAAGCTCCAGCGCATGATAAATCCATAGCTATCATACCTTTTGGAAAAGCCTCTGCTGGATCACTTTATTAACATGAGAGATGGCTTCGCTCCACCTACTGAGAAGACTAACAATGCAATCGTCGTAGCCTAAGGAGAAATCGAAATTTTGGACAGAGCTGATTAAACGGTCCATGTGTTGGTGTGCCAATTGTAGATCTGACTGTAATCCAAAAGCACACCAGCCATTAGATATGGAGAACTGACACGATTAACATAGCTCCTCCAGCCAGTGTTCCCAAAATTTCAGCGCACTGAACTCCATGGTCAGAATATATAAGAGGAATAGGAAAGGATTAGTAAAGAAAGACCAACAATCATTGGCATGGACAGACTTTCCAAAATTCAGTCCACATTTCCTGAAAGGCCCACCCTAGAGCGATTAAAATTGTTTGAGGCTTTTGAGCCAAATATGGTATCTGCACTGCACTAGGAAAATCCAAAGCTGCATGCTAGCTGTTTAGTAGACGTAGACTAATCCAGTCACTAACCCCACCTTTCACTGATCTGAAATGTTGAACCCAGCTGCCCAAACCATCAGTGTATAAGAATAAAGGAATAAATCAGCAACGGGATCCATGAAGTAATCACGACAAATCCCTGCTGAGGCAAAAGTATTCCACGTGACATTACCTAAGTCCAAACAATATTAGGCTATTATCAAGGCCACTCATGAGCCAACTTAATTGCATAGAATCTTTTTCTTCCATACGATTCCTCCTTCCAACTTCCACAAACTCTGTCTCTCTCATATTAAGAGGCAACAATTAAGTAAATTATTAATATATTTCATTGTGTGGCATAACACTTTTATAAAATAAATCGCTTTCCACTACTATCACTCTTTTTAGCTAGGATGCAACATAAGAATAATACAACCATGGTGTATCTTGTACTCCAATTTAATACAAAGATATTCTCTAGCTAAGTAGAAATTCTTTATTTTCCACTACAATAAATAATGAGATTGAGGAACATCTTGAGAAAACCTATTTGTACGGAAATTCCAAATGTTGCTGATCTTTTGCTATCTAAAGAAAGCTACGGTGTGCTTTGACATTTACACAGTGCCATCATCGTTTCTCAATGATCTGATGACCAGCATTATCTCCAAAGCAGAGTCGCTGTTTTATCCAGAAAATTCCTCAGGGCTTGACAAGTGTCCAGCTGAGTATTCCATGGGGGCATTCCTTCGAGTTCCATTTATCCCACAAGATCCTTAGCCCTTAAACTCCACCATTTAATGTAATATAAATCTTCTTCCCAGTCATACCACTTTTCAATATTTTCATAGTAGGACCATACATCTTCTTTTGCTGCTTCTCGTGCGCAAGACTGAAACTAGATTCCATTTACAATAATTCCTTTCATAATGTATATTTAGTGTAAGTATATTTATAATATTTGTCAAATGTTTTTCTTTCTAGCACTAATATTTCTTCTAAAATAGTCTCACTTTAATTTGATTCTGTCATACTGATAAAATGATAAGAATGACGTCTTGGTTGTAGCATGATATTCGCTCTCTTATTTAGCCATTTTTAGGCACAGTGCGATTCCTTTCCGTTTTCAATCTAAGCTGATAATGTTCTCAAAGAATCGAATTTCTACAACTGATTTTAAATGAGCAAACTCATTAAGCACATTTGTTTTTCTAAAAAGGGCACTTTCCTCTTTATTAACGAATATGGGCATTTCCTCAGTAGCCTTTATGATGCTCGAATAAGCATAAACTGACCTCCATATGTCCGATAGTCTCATCATAATGTTTCGAAATTTTCCAATGAAAGCATTTTTATCAAAGTCTTTCCTGATGAGCAATGGTTGTATATCCGAAGTTTTGATATTAATCTCACTTTTATCCAAATCAATTGTTTGCGAATTATTAATATCGTGATTAAAATAACAATTCTGAAATTAAGATGGATATTTCTCGAGGTTTCACATCTAATTTCTCTAAATAGTTTAGAAGTTTCCTTTACAAAAATTGATAAAATAAGTCTCCACTTTCTGTCGGGACTAAAGCGTACTATTTTCTGTAAAATAATTTCGTATCTAATTTCTAGTTTCAAGCACCTTCAATCTAGCACTGAGATTAGATTAGTGCATGTTGTAATATCTTTGAACTTTATTTATTGATCTTTAGTCTTCACAGATTGTGCACAAAATGCTCATATCATTAAAATTCATTTAAAACATCTATAAGCACTATGATAATTATCATACTATAGTATTATTCAACATGATGTAAACATATTATACTCGTCAATAGTTCATTGAGAGTGGGTACTGCAATGCAAGCTACTGCAGTATACTATGTAGTACCAGCAGATTATGACCTATGGATATCATTAGACAGCGTGTCCGAAAGTACAGGTCATTTGATGGATGGATTCGACGATTTGTTTTTCTGTAAAGTTTATTTAATCTCTGGAAAAATCTGAAGGCCAATTATTTGGGACAGTTACTGTCCGCTATATATTTGGGATACCAACGGAATGACAAAAATTCATATTTGATGGTTACTTTTGATCATATTTTAAATTCGCTCTATGGCTGGCAAAATATTGAAATCGGAAATAACTCTCATCCAGCCGAAATATCTGATCATTTTGACTCCAAGTAAATATGTGCTACATTAGAAGTCATTGATATAGAAGCATCTGAAAGTTTATCCTTTTACCATTCACGAGCAAATGCAAAACAACAATTAGCAAAGCCATTAATTAATCCTGATAATGGAAAAATGTAGCAATACGTAACGCTTCC
>BNJT01002179.1_pt1 | contig 35812 bp, 41 predicted proteins | sample 8540491 | NCBI WGS metagenome assembly BNJT01 (sample SAMD00202455, study PRJDB9452) | human saliva metagenome | host: Homo sapiens | reverse complement strand
CCTTTCAGTAGTGCGGTGCCCTAAGTGGTCATATAAGTTTGATTGTCAGAGAAGTCTATGGGATTTTCTTGATCCTTCCGATTTGTCGATTTTTTTAAATAACCGACAAGTCTCTTGCTTTATTATTTTGCGCTCTAAGTACAAGAAGAATCGCCACTACAATAATGATTACTTTGCATGCATAAGAGATATTTTCATTACCACCAACTGCTAATTGAGACAAAACATTTATTAAGGAATGTGTCATGACACATATCCACAAACTCTTTGTCTTTATAAATAAGGCAGATAAAATAAAACAATTAGTCAACAATCCAAGTAAAAAAATCCAAACGTTCCTACTTGTGACAAAGTTCCTTCAATGTAGAAATAGGCGAAATGCCAAATTCCCCATAGGACAAAAGTCATTAAAGTTGAACTAAGATAGCTACGACGCTCCATGAGTATGGGTTGAAAAACATATCTCCACCCTACTTCCTCAATCCCACCAAAAAGGATTGCTTTAAGAAATAAGATAATCGGAAGATACCAGGCATTCAAAACTAGTTTTCCATCAAAGCCTAGATAGCAAAAATCTAATAACAAGAAGGCAAGGACCCATAAATAGCTGCTGATCTTTTGCTTGATAGCGAAAAAATCCTTTAAAAATTCTCTTCCCACTGTATTTTTTGTAGCTGACTGCAATAATGATTCCCCATAGAGCGGATGAAACGCCCCCTAATCCAATAGCAAGCATTCCTATTGGCGTCGTGTAATCTACAATCATCCCCAAATTTCGTAATATAAAAACGATCATCGATATGATCCATATTTGCCCTAAGGATCCTAATAGATAAAGGAAAATTGCTTTTTTCGACTCATAACTTTCCCCCCCCATCGCTACATTTCGATTCTTTTCAGAACTGCGGCGCCATAAGTTGTTCTACACGCTCAAAGTAAGTTTGATGGTCTGAGATACCGTATTGGATTTCCTTGAGTGTTTCCAGTTTGTCGGTAATAATGCCGTCTACAGGCCGATAGAGAAAGTTTTGTATTTCCGCTTCATCATTGATGGTCCAGGCATAGACTTCTTTGCCCTCTTGATGAGCTTGTTTGGCCAGTTCACTCGTATAGGAGAATGCCTCTAGTACATAGAAAGTCGACCTCATTTTTGGCAAAAGGGCCAAACTGTAGTGGAATCACATAGCCAGTTTTAATGGTTGGATTAAGGGATTCGATAGCGTCAATGGCCTCATGATTAAGGGACATGACCGGATAACGACTGCTTATCCCCAATTCTTGGAGTTTTTCTACAATCAGCTGGGCATAATTATCCGGCTCTTTGCCATGTGGTTTTAGCTCAATGAGAAGATCAATATCCAACTCCTGAGCTCGCTTTAACAAATTCCTCAAAGGATGGCAGTTGGCTTTGATAGTCTCCCTGACTGAGCGTCAGCCCTCACTAATTCATCATATGTCATATCCCAAACTTCTCTATTGATGCCCGCTAAACGCTGTAAGTTGCTGTCGTGCATAACAACTAGCCTTTGATCTTTAGTCATTTGAACATCTAGTTCTACCATGGTGGCGCCATTTTCAGCTGCTGCTTCAAGAGATTGGATGGTATTTTCTACGCCCTTTTCTACATAGCCGCGGTGGCCAATAATGGCTTGCTGGGACTGATAGGTTTGACTGGCCAGTAGAAAGGCATTTTCCCTATTTTGAAGAAAAATCAAGCTGAATACTAGTAAAAAGATACGGCCGACGGTGACGGCGATGGCGTGGCTCAATTAGGACTAGCGAATCGGTCAATTCGGGCGCCACTACCTGATCCACTAAGATAATCAAGGTCCCAACTTTGGACAGGATAATCACTACGAAGGCAATAAACTTGAGAAGGGACAGGAGCAGGGCTTCAACAATGAAGCTGTTACCTGATGGATCCAAGGCCATGGCCGCTTCAATGAAATAGGCTAATCAATCCCACACTAATTAAAACCCTAGGATTAAAACCTAAAAATAGCGAAAGTCAAAAAGCAATTTCCACTTCTTCACCTGGGTCATTTGCCAACTTTCCCTTAGCGATAAGACAAAAACTCTGGTCCTTGATCATCATAAGGGGCATGGCGTAAATCAAGCGAAGGTTGAGATAGAAGAGCAGAATGGCTAGGGAGGGCCACAAGGACTGTTCCCCTGCCAAGTTTTTAAGAAACTCACCTGTGATGAAATCAGGTATCCTGAGACCGTTGGTCAGTGAAGACTGCATGACTAGGCCGGATATGGGAATCGTGATAGCGATATAGCCAAGAAAATAGAAGAAGCTCAAGCCAAATAAATGGCGCAGTCGGCCTAAGGCTTGACGAATGACCGCTCCGTAGGAGATTTCCTTTTAAGTTGACGAGCATAGATGACATAAATCAAATACCGATAACTCAATAAAAAAAGAGGGCCTGCAAAAGCAGAGGGCAAAGAGAAAGAAAAAGCTAATAGACTATCTGGCTGCCTCATGAGGTAAGAAATATTATTTATATCCAAATGAGTCTGATTGCCCAAGATAAGGGCTAGACGGAAAATCAATTTTAGGAGGTATCCACCTAGGTAGCTAATGGTAATTTGGAGAATGGCTGCAATCGTGACAAAACTCAGCAAATGACGAAATAAGAGCAAAAATAGTTGCTTCAATGAGTGTCGCATGGTCTGCTGCATATTATCCCCTCCTCTCCATGATTCCTTATGCACTTCCTATTGTAACCTAGAATCAGCCAGACCCCATCAGTCCACAGGCCGATTTAATCGGCAAAAAACCCGTTCTTGACGTAAGAACGGGTCCTAAGACGCTGGTTATTTCTTGACGTAAATTGATTTGAGATAAAGGCTACCAATGCCATCAATCTTACATGCAATGTCGTGACCATCAACAGGCTCATCAATTAAACGGATGTTTTTAGCCTTGGTCCCTTGTTTAATTGTTGTCGTCGCATTCAACTTAAGGTCCTTAATTACCGTGACACTGTCACCATTCTCAAGTTGATTGCCATTGGCATCGCGAATAATCCCAGCTTCTGCACGAGCCACTTCGTCTTCCTGGGTCCATTCATGGGCACACATTGGGCAGACAAAGAGCTGGCCATCTTCGTAGGTATATTCAGAATCACATTGCGGGCAATTTGGTAATTTTGACATCTTCTTCCTCCTTTTTACTTAGTCTCAGTATAGCAGAATCAGCTAAGAGGAAGCAAGAATATTTTAGTAACTAGCGCTTAACAAAGGCTAGAATTTCTTCTGGACTTAGGGAGCTGTCACACTTAACGTGAACCCCTTCCTTGTCTGAAAAGAGGAAACCTGGTACCGTTGGCACTTGCCATTGATCACGTAATTGCTGCACTTGGCTCAAAGTTTCTGGATTTTTGTGAGTGTAGATAAGCCACTTTTAAGCCAGCTTCTTGTGCCAATGGGCTAAGTTTTAGCCACGAAAACGACGGCAGTATGGGCAGCTTTCACGGCCAATAAAGAGAATGCCACCATCTTTGGCGTCCATCAATGCCTTGGCTTCCTCAGGGCTAACAGCTTGGAATACTTTGACTTGTTCTAGGTAGTTTGCTACTTCATTCATGAATTAATCACTCCTTTGCATTTTACTCTTTATATTATACGATTTTTCTGGCCTATCACAAAATGCTTTGCTTAGTCAAAATGAATGTCTTTGAGTTTCTTGCGTTCACGGTAACGACGATAGAAATAGACCGCCACAATAATAGCTGCTAAGCCACAAAGGGCCAAGGCCACTGTCATGTAGAAGGCTTGCTCGCCGGTATCAGGCAACTTGACACTGCCCTTGCCCTTCTCTTGACTATTCTCATTAGCCTGATTTGAGTTAGCACCGGCTTTAGCTTCTTTTTTAGATTGGTGAGAGGGAGCTTGGTGCTTGGACTTGCTCTGATGATTCGAGTTCTTAGCCTGCCGTTTATTGAGTCGTTCCTTAAGTCGTTTGAGCGTTTCTGGATTCTTATCCGATGAGCTTTCGGAGCTTGATTCTGACTGGCTCTGACTAGAACTTGAAGTTTGATCCTGTCTTTGACTACTTGAATTACGACTTTGTCTGTCTTGTGCTGTCGGTGCCCAAGTTCCCGCTGACTTATCAGGCCCTGCCTCTTCTATATCAGAATCTACTTCCTCTATGTCAGTCCCTGAACTGGCCACTGGATGCTCTGCCATCAAATCCGGCACAGTTAGAAAGGCTTCTTCCTCTTCTTCAACCAGCTGCCACTTTTGGCTTGTTTTATTATAAGCCACTAAATGTATTTGATAACGATCCACTAGGCTTGTAATTTTCCCTTGAGCTTCAGCTCCATAGTGACGGTCATTAAGATAGTCGGCTAAACCTTGTTTGAGGGCTTGAAAAACTTCTTGGTTAATGGATGTCAGATAACGATATTGGCCAATTTTGAGTTGGTAGACTTGATCAAACTTCGCTTGCAAGGTCGCCTTATCACCTGATTGGTAGTAGTGACGCAAGGCTAGATTAGCCAAAATTTCTACGTCAAAGAGTGACAGTTCCTGGGCATACTGATAGTAAGTCTCTCCTTCTGGCGAAAGTTGTAAGTCCTGTTTGCCCTCCAATAGCTTGTTAACCTCGTCCATATTGCTGGTTTCAGGTGAAAATAAAGTCTCAATTTCCTGGTACTTAAGCTTCTGATAGGCTAAGGGAACAATCTGCTTAAGCACTTGATTAACCTGCACCAAATAGTCGGCCAAGGTCTCGCTAGCGGGATTAAGTGGCAGACTGTCAGCACTGACATAATGACTGGAATAAGGATAAAGCAAACAGGCATTTAGGGCTGTCTTGTTGGATTTAGATTGTTCTAATTGGTCTTCTTTTTGATGACGCTCATAATCCAAATTGGCCATCTCTGATTTGATTCGCTCTAGGTCAGCCTGTTTTTCTTGTTGCTCAGTCTGGGCACTCGTTAAGGCTTCTTGCAGACTAGCCACTTGAGGCTGATTGGCTAAAGTGGCTGCCTGCTGGTCTTCACTCGCTTGAGCTAATTCAGGATTTTCTTTTACTAAGGCTTGATAGGCACTATCTAGGGCTTGATCTAACTGATCATGTAGGGATTTGACTTGATTCTAGCTTTGCTAGCTCAGCCTGGACCTGCTTAACTTGTGTTCTAGACTAGCTAATTGGATTCTTGCTCCCGCATCTGACTGGCTAAGTCCTGGGAACTGCTAGTGTCATTTTCGTCTGCTTGGGTCATTTGACGGATAAGTCTGACGCAAGTAGAGGCCTCAACCGGTGTCTTATTAACAGATTTGAGATAAAATATAGGCTGATTGTGCCCCTACTTGACTGGCTAGCATGATGACTAGTAGTGAGCCAGTTGTCAGGACAGCTTTTATTTTTGATTTCATACTACTCCCCTCCTTATATAAATACCCCAAATGGACGATTTTTATCCGAAAAATCACCATAAAAAAAGAAAAAGCCCAAGCTAGCAGGCTTTTTCTATTTATATAAAATATGTATTTTAATCCAAATAGTCCACGACTTGGACCTTGTTAGTAAAAGCGCGTCATACGCTGACGGATTTCGTCCATGAGGTCTTGGCCATTGGCAATGTTGTATTTTTTCCAGTCAGCTAGTGGCACAACTAGGTATTCAGAGGACTCTGGTAAGCCAATATTATATGTTGGCATAAAGCGCATGCTATCCAGAACAACCTTGCCGTCATTTAACTTACGGTAGGTAAATTCTGTGATCCCCCTACCTTGGTTGCTGTCTCGTATTGACCAGTCAGGAAGTTACCATGTGAGAAGAGACCCGCTTGCGATTCATTATAGTAGATAAAAGGCTCTAAAACGTGTGGATGACCACCTAAAGACGAAGTTAGCACCAGCATCACGAGCCAGTTTGATGGGTAGCTATCTGGTCTGCTGTCGGCATGGTCTCATACTCTTCACCATTTTGAATAATAACTACGGAAACATCGACCTTGCTATTCAAGTCCTTTAATCTCAAGTGGAATGAGCTGTTTGTCAATCAAAGTTGCTAGATACTGCTGATTCTGAGGGCGTTCCAAACCATTAAGGCCATAAGCATAGGCCAAAAAGCCAACCTTGATGCCATTTCGTTCAATGATGCGAGGCGTATTATAGTCCTCCCAACTCTCATAAGAACCCACATACATCATATCCCTTTGTTTGAGGGCTTTAATGGAAGCTAATACCCCTTGTGACCCCATATCCATGGTATGGTTGGACACATTGTTTACGATATCTACCCCAACATTTTTAAGGCTGTCAACAATCTGTGACGGTGCATTGAAGAAGGGATAGGTCCCTAAGCCCGACAGACTCTCCTGCCACAATGGTTTCCATATTGGCTACGGTGATATCAGCATTTTCTAAGTAGGATTTGACTGGCGCTAACATGCTATCAAAATTATAGCCATTAGCAGTTCGCGCCCGCTCATAGACAAAGTCATGCAAGAGAATATCGCCAATAGCACGCACGCGGACTGTTGAACCCTCTTGGCTCGACTCACTGCTTTGGCCTACAGATTGCATGGCTGACTCATTTTTATCAATGGTCATCTGAGCCTGAACCAATGACAGAGGTGTCCATATAGTCAATAGGCTCAAAGCTAAAAGAAGTTTACACTTGAACTTAAACTTCATCACTTGATGAGGTTGCTGATTTCTTAGCTGCATAGGCGATTCCTCTCTTATTCTTGGATGGTAAATTTCCCCTTATCATTGACGTAGTTTGGGGATGGACCAGATACCCTTCTTGGCATTCTTGGCTTGCTTTTGGGCCTGTCTTAGGGTCTTTTCTTGACTGTTGTTAGGAGGATTGACATAGGAAACTGAAGCCAAACCTTCCTTGACTAATTCCAGGGAAACGAGCTTGTCATCGGCATAGACATAGGCAAGTGCGCGGTCATAATCATCAGCATAGGGGCCCTTGTCAAACTCAAGGCTGACTTGCTTGGCATTGGTCAGTAATTCTTGGTTGCGATGAGCCGCATCTTTGCCGTATGGCTGCGGCTTAAGACCTTCCTTAACTGATTCTGGCGTGTCAATCATCAGATAACGAGTCCGGAATTCGTGGCCATTCAATGAAAGCACGACCGTATCCCCGTCTACAATGCGGACAAAGTTAACCGGTATTTTTTGGCCCTTGGGCAGGACCTGATAGTTGGTCCCAGTAAAGGCCTTGATATCAATCTGGTCACTAGTAGAGCCCAGAATTTTGCGCTCTTTGACTAGACTCAGGGCTATGGCTCTGGTCCTTAGGGCTATCCTGGCCACCCGGACGGAAATACCAGATTAGCACCAGAATTAAGAGGCCAATGACTAAGCGAATCCAATCTTTGGCTGTGTAGTCTTTAAAGTTCATACATCCTCCTAGGGGCTTACGATTTTTTGCATATGGTGGTAGTCATGGCCTGAAAACGATACTTTGTCGCTGACTTCAAAGCCTAAACGATGGTAAAGGGCCTTAGCTCTGGGATTGACTAAGTCGCAATTAAGCCCTAAAACTGTACCTGGCGTGTGTAATAGTATCTAGATGCTTAATAAGGGAGCTCGCGATTCCCAATCCTCTTGCCTCAGGGGCCACGACTAGCATATCAATGTACCATTCGTTATCGCGACTTTCGCGCGTCAGGACGAAATCTCCTAAGTCTGGGTAATCACTAAATTGTTGCTCGATGAGGCGATCATAAGCGGGTTCTAGATTGCCAGGGTAACCTAAAAATAGGCCCTGGATCTGACCACTATGGCTAGATTCATAAACCCAGCAATTTTGGTAAGTGTACTTTCGTTTAGGATCTATGAGATGTTCTAGCATGGCTTGCTTGAAGGTCTTATCATCTAAGGTCACATAGGGTTCAAATTCCATATCTTGCCAGATAATGGCCATCAAATCATAAAGAGCAGGCACATCACTGGCCTGGGCTGGGCGTATCATCGGGCACTTCCTAACATTTAGAAAAATTGAAAAACAAGCCCAAACCAAGGGCCTGAACTTGTTCTAGTGCTTAAAATTCGTAGGTCGCATCTTCGGACGGAATCCGTCTTACTTCAACCTTAGTCCCTGATTGCGCCTGACTAGTTAGCCAATCCATTTCCTCTTGGCTTAAGGAAGTAGAGGCCGCAATATGGCGTTTACCAGGTGACATATCCAAGTTACCAATATTGATATAGGGAATTTTGATTCCAGCAGCGACTATGCTTTGCAAGTCACGTATGTTTTCAAAAATTAGTAAGATCTTTTTATCTGAAGATAAGTTTGGAAGCTTATCAATGGCTCCTTGCAAGCTATAGTAGCGTGTAGGGTAATCATCTGGCACGGCCATATCTAGCAAGCCCTGCTGAACCTTATTTTGCGCAAGGGCATCGTTAATCACAATGATTGTATTGATTTCGAGTTTACTGCACCATCGAACTGAAATCTGACCATGGATGAGTCGATTATCAACTCTGGCCATTTCGATTGTTGGCATTGAGAATTCCTTCCTCTCATGACTAAATACTTTCTACAAACAATAGTATAATGCTATTTAGCGCCAGTTACAACTCTGTTGACTGAATCTTAGCCATTTTTAATTTATCCTTTTTAACTTTTAGGACATTTTTAGTGATTAATAACCAAAATTGAGGTATACTAAAAGAGTAAATGCCCGAAAAAACAAAGGGGTGAACCTATGTACATTAAGACGTCTGCCTTTGCTCATGCTGACTATTTTGATTCCCTCACTAATTTTGACATGGATAGTCAGAAGCACCATAAGAAGTCCTTGACTATTAATCGCCAGAAGTCAGATAGTTTTCTTAAGTTTCCTGATACGGTGACCATTACTGCTAAAAGCGGGATTGCCCTCATTATTATGACCCATAATCCCTATCTAGTAGATACCTATCAGGAGTTTGTTCTTCAAGGCTCTATCGAGTTGCATGCTAACATTTGTTTTAATATTCTCTCTATTACAGATGAATGTAGTATTATTTTAGAGCCACGCTTTAATCATCAACCAGAATTAGTTCCTGCTAAGCAAGCCCTAAAGGTGCGAGATTTTGTAGAAGAGATTAAAATTGAGAAAGTCTATGGCTTCTTCTACCAAGTTAAGACGGCGCCCTACCGGTTCAGTAATGACCAACACGACTATTTTGAGATGACCATTGTCGACCAAGGCGAACTAGTCCACGAAGTTGACGGAGTCAAACACACGGCCAAGCGCCACGATTGTATGCTCTACTATCCTAAGCAGCGTCATAGTCAAATGGTTAAACGCGACGGTGTGTCTACCTATCTATCCATTATGTTTCAGGCTAGTGGCATTAGTCCCGAGCTCAAGAATAAGATTGTCCACCTTAGCAATCACTATACCCAGGTCATCGAAAAAATGGTTGAGCTATCCAATCATCCTGGGGCTCCATTCTATGCTGATGAAATGATTACGCTCTTTAAGTCGGTCATTATTCAGATGCTTAAGAGCGACCAGGCCTTCTATGATGAGCCCAGCACTTCTATGCGCGAGAATTACGAGAATGAGCTATTCCAATCCATTGTGGATTATCTTCACCATCATGTGGAAGCTGAGAACCAGGTTAACGATTTGGTCAATCACTTCAATTTATCTCGCTCTACCCTACAGCTACTATTTAAAAAGTACGCCAATATGACGCCTAAAAACTATATTAACCAGCTTCGACTCAAACGTAGCAAGCTCTTAATTAAGGAATCAAAATTAACCCTATCTGAGATTGCTGAAACTTTGGGCTACGGCTCGCTCCAGTATTTCTCACGAGTTTTCACCCAAGAATATGGTATGAGCCCATCCCATTACGCCAAACAACTCCTCAAATAAAGTTTAAAAAGACCCGCCTGTCTCCAAATTTGGACTAGGCGGGTCTTTTATAAGTCTTAAGCTAGTTTTTCTAGCATGTCTGGACGGAAACCAAAGAATGGTTCGATGCCGTCAGCCACTACAACAGGCAAGGATTGGAAGCCAAGTGCTTGGACACGAGCTAAGGCCTCGCTATCTTGCATAACGTCTACTGCAGTGTATTCTAGATTGTGTTGATCTAAGAAACGCTTAGTAAAATCGCATTGCATGCAGTTTGGTTTGGAATATACCGTAATTTTGTTCATGAGTAGGATCCCCCCTTCGAATTTACTTTACTATCATAACCCGATTGGAAGAAAAAAAGGCAATCTATATCTAGTAAAAAAATTTTTGGTTTAATAAATTTTACCTACTATATATAGTGTTGCGTCACGAACATTCCCCGATATAAGTCAAGTAAACGTTCAGTCATTTTTTGAGAAGTCAATGATCATTTTTAGTGATTAAGCTCAAAATCATCCTCAATTACATGGTAAATGAAAGGTTTTAGTGGAAAACGATGACCTAGTTCAGAATTTTGAGTGATCAGTGTCTTAGTCATACTACTAAGATAGTCCACTAATATTGGTCGCTGCCCCCTATCATCTAATTCATTGAATTGTCCCAGGCAAATTTCGCCTAAATCATCCAAGTTAATTAGCTGACTAAGCTGTACCATTAGGGACTGAATTCGTTCTAAGGAACCAGTACTAGCTTCTAGGTACAAGCGTCGCCCCACTATCTCTTGTGGCCAAAAGCTAGTACCAGCTAGTTTGAGAAAACAACGAATATTCCCACCAAAGGCTTCCAAATGGTTTTCAAACTTATTTTGCAAGAAGGACTCAAAATTGGCACGCGAGGCAGTATCTAACACCAAGGCCAGAGGAAAGAAATTCACTGGCAGAATCATGTCATGAGCCAAAGAGGCATTAAGCATCACGCTATTGTCACTGTAACCCATATAATAGACAGGCTTGTCGCGCTTTAAGTGTTGGAAAAATGCTGCAGGTAAAGCCGCTAGGGTCTGATTAGCTAAGTCCCCACCTGTTAAATCCATAATCCAGTCGACCTCAGAATCCGCTAGAGCCTGAGCTAAATAGTCAGCTCTTTGCCTAGCTGGGTAGTGACCACCTGTTTTCTCATCTAGCCAAATGCTAGGCCTAACCGAAACCTTGGCACCATATTGATGGGACAGAAGCTTGACTAAAGCATCCAAATTGTCCTGGGCTTGAAGGGTCTTGGCTTTACCATTTGAACACCCTAATAGCACTACATGGCTATCTTTTAAGCGTTTCATAAGCATTTCCCTTCCTTAGAGACTAGCCTGGGCTTCAGCCTCAATCAAGTCTTCCAAATGGCGATAAAGGACAGGCGCCGTTAATGTCTTAACTTCTTCCTGGTCATAAATATGCTGAATCTGCCCCTTATGCATAAGCAAAATACGGTCACAATATTGAATGGCATCTGGTAACTGATGCGTAATCATCAGCGCCGTCAAGCCTTCCTTCTCGATCAAGTCAGCGGTCATTTGCATAACCTGACGGGAGGTACGCGGATCCAAAGCAGCCGTATGCTCATCTAAGAGTAAGAGTTCTGGTCTTTTAAGGGTTGCCATGATTAAGGCGATGGCTTGGCGTTGACCACCAGACAGGGCTTCAATCGGCACATTTAAGCGATCTTCCAATTCCAAATGGAATTGAGCCAGTAAATTTCTCATGGCCTCATAATTATCTTTGGTAAGTGACCGCTTAAAGCCAGGTTTTTGCCCCCGCCTAGAGGCTAGCATAAGATTCTCGAAGACCGTCATGCGCGGGGCAGTCCCCATACGAGGATCTTGGAAAATACGGCTAATGAGGGCTGCATTTTTGCTTTCAGCTTGGTTACTAATGACTTGGCCATTTAGTAGAATACTACCTGAGGTTACAGGTGTATGGTCAGTCAAGCAGTTAAGTAAGGTTGACTTTCCTGCCCCGTTAGTCCCAATAATTCCCAGTATTTCGCCCTTTTTGACTTGGAAAGAAATATCGCTCAATACCTGTAAAGGACTATCCTGCATGCGATAGAAGGTCTTGCTAATAGCTTGTACATCGAGTTGTATGGTCATTATCCAATCCCCCTATCCTAATTTTTTTGCTTGGATTTTCTTACGCATCGCTGGCAAGGCCAAGAAAATGGCTAAGACTAAAGCTGAAATCAAGCGGAAGTCAGATGGCAAGAAGCCTAGCTTGAGCACGGCTACCAAGAGCAAGCGATACAGGACAGAACCCAAAACAATGGCACCAAGGCGCATGGTGAGGGTCAGCTGCTTGAAAAGCATCTCCCCAATAATGATGGAAGAAAGTGCAATAATCACGGTTCCAGTCCCCATGTCCACATCAGCATAACCATTCTGTTGGGCAATCAACGCCCCACTCATCGCAATAATTCCGTTGGAAGCCATGAGGGCTAAGCATTTCATTAACTTAACCGAAATCCCCAAACTGTGAGCCATGACTTCATTATCACCAGAAGCCACCATTGACTGGCCCAAATCGGTCTTAAAGAAGTAACCCAGCAATAGAATAACAATCAAGGTCAGAATAATACCCACCAGGAAAATTCGACTTGTAGAATCTGCTAATAGGTTAGTTAATAAATCATAAAGAGTCTTAACCTGGCGCAAACTCAAGTTGGCCCGTTCCATAATACGTAGATTGATAGAATAAAAGGCAGTTAGGGTAATAATCCCCGCCAAGAGGGATGGGATTTCGAAATAGGTCATCAAAAGCCCAGTGACCAAACCTGTGAGCATCCCTGCCACAAAAGCGGTGATCAGGGACAAGACAGGGTGCAAGCCCAGGGTTAAGGTTTTGACTGCGACTGCCGCCCCAACCGCGAAGGAAGCTTCACTGGTTAGATCGGCAAAGTTCAGAATACGAAAGGTAATGTAAAGCCCAATCCCCATGAGGCTGTAAAAGCAGCCCCTGAGCGATGGCACTATAATAAATTCCCATATAGAAATTACTCCTTACTTAAGTCCTTAAATTGAGAGCTTAGGTCGCTTGACAATTTAATGCCTAGCTTCTCTGCTGTTTGTCCGTTATAAACTTTGACTGTTTCTTTGGCAAATTCGATTGGTAAATCAGAAATCTTGGTGCCATCAATAATTTTGAGACCTAAATCTGCTGACTGCTTACCAATATTAGTTTGGCTGATAGCGACTGACAAGAGGGCCCCTTCTTTGACTGCCTTCTCGTAAGTTGGAAGAACAGGAATCTTGGCCTTGTCGGTAACATCTAAAAGAGTACTAATCGAACTCGCAATGGTGTTATCCGTTGGAATGAAGATGGCCTGGCTCTTGCTTGCCAATTCCTCAGCAACTAAAGCCATATCATTAGTTGAATCAATGGTCTTGACTTCCACCTTGTAGCCTAATTTTTCAGCAATAGCTTTAGCTTTTTCAACTTCAGCTTTAGCATTGTCTTCGCTAGTGGTGTACATCATCCCAATAGTTTTAACATCTAAATCAAGGGATTTGAATTGCTTGAAGAGGTCTTCTAAAGGTGCAAAGTCACTAACCCCAGTAATATTACCATCTGTCTTATCTAAAGCCGACACTAATTTGGCGCTGACAGGATCCGTGATACCAGCAAGAACGATTGGGATTTTTGTGGTGGCTTGTTGTAAAGACTGTGCCACTGGAGTGGTGATGGCAAAGATCAAATCTGGTTCCTTAGCCACTACCTCTTCCGAAATGTTATGAAGTAGGTTCATATCGCCTTCCGCATTTTGGAAGTCAATTTCTAGGTTTTCCCCTTCTTTGTAACCATGGCTAGCAAGAGATTCCTTAATCCCACTGGTAATTTCATCCAAGGATGGATGAGTCACAAGTTGGACGATGGCAACTTTTAATTTGGCAGGTGCTGCATGCGCCACTAGGCCTTGGCCTGCAATAAGAATTAAAGCAAAGAATAGTGCGACAAATTTAACTACTTTTTTCATAATAAATCTCCTTTTTTCTGATAAGAATTAGTTAGCAACAAAAAAATCCGACGCCAGCTATGCGTCGGATTAGAAGTCCTATCTAAAAACCTCTGGATCATCTACGCATAGTCTTGACTCAGTGTCTATGCAGTAAACAGAGGTGTTAGGCTACATAGATACAGCAGTATGTTAAACTGGGCTGTATCCATTGGAAATGTTCCAAGTCTACAACCTATCTATGCCAGAATTGCCAGTATTTTTGTTGCTTGTGTTTGACTTTTGAAACATTTGCCTCAACCTTTCATTAATTTTATAATCATAGTTTAACCTTGTTTGCAAGCAGTGTCAAGACTAATGTGGAAAAATTTTATTCTTTGACTTCCATGGCTTCGATAAGCTCCGGACTTGGCGTGACACTTAGCGTTTTCTGCCCTTCGTAGATAACATAGCCTGGTTTCGCCCCATTTGGTTTTCTTAGAAACTTAACCTGTAAATAGTCAACTGGGACATTGGCTGACTGTTGAAACTTGGAATAATAAGCTGCTAGCATGGCCGCTTCTGTCAGGGTTGTATCTGAAGGATGGTCAGATTCAATAATGACATGTGAACCAGGAATATTCTTAGCATGTAGCCACCAGAAATTCTTATTGGCCTGTTTCAAGCTGAGCTGATCATTCTGAAGATTATTGCGCCCTACTAAGATTCGTGTCCCATCACTTGCTCGATAAAGCCGAGGGCCCAAGCCCTTGTCCTGACGACGTTTTTTGAGATTTTGTTGCTTAGCACTTAGGTAGCCCTGCTCAGCTAATTCTAGGCGTATTTGTGCTACATCCTGGAGGTCTGCACGGCTAAGTTGTACCTGGACAGACTCCAAATAAGCAATTTCTTCTTGTGCAAGTTGACGTTGAAGCGCAATATGCTTGAGCGCATCGCGGTACTTGGTATAACGCTTGAAATAGGCTTGACTATTCTCAATAGCTGTCTTGCGAGGATCCAATTCTATCTCGATGACTTGATCATTATCATAATAATTTGATAAAGCAACCTGAGTCTGCCCTTTTTGGATTTGGTAGGCGTAGGCAGAGAGCAATTCCCCCTTTGATGCGATAGCTTTCTGATTCAGAAGCCACAGCTTGATCTCGATCCAAATTAGCCAGTTTAAGTTGGTTACGGTCGATTAAGTACTGTAAACGTTGGTTTAAATCTCCCGTCATTTGCTTAATACGGTCCAGTCGAACACGCTCTGCATAATAGAAAGCAATCAAGCCTGACAATGTCTCATGGGCTATCCATTGGCCAGCGACAGCAGGCAAAGGCGTCATATAAATCAGGTTTATCAGCCTCCAAGAAATAGGCTCCTCCGGCATCCACAGTCTGGCAGAAATCAGCTAGCAGCTTATCCCAACTTGCTCCTTCTTGGACTTGAGCCAAGAAGGATTGACTAGCCAGTCGACCCAGTCCTTGTATGCGAGCTTGGACCTGCTCTGGGCTTGTTGCACTTGCTAAGTGTTCTGCTAATTCTGTTCTTTCTGCTTGGCTGAGCTTAAACAAGTTAACTTGATGCTCATCTTGAGGTGGCCGACGATAGTCAGCGCCAGGTTGCAACAAACGATAGGAATTTAAGGCCATTGGGACGTGCTTAAGACAGTCAATAATGCGATCCTGCCCATTAACCAGGATAACATTAGAATGTCGCCCCATTAGTTCAATAATCAAGCGATAGACCTGGCTATCCCCCAACTCATCTCGTCCCGTAAAATGCAGCTCAAGAATCCGGTCGTTCTCAACTTGTTGAATATCCAGCAAAACGGCTTGTTCTAAATGTTTACGCAAGAGCATGCAGAACATTGGCGCGTGTTCAGGGTTAGAGGGACGCTCATCCGTCAAATGTAGGCGATAGTATTGAGGATGGATAGAAACCAGAAGACGGAAATTTTGGCGTTGTGATCGAACGACTAGCTGCAATTCTTGCTCAAAGGGTTGATAAATTTTAGCAACTTTCCCTCCTATCAAGTGAGCACCTAGCTCCTTAACCAAGGCATGAGTTAGAAAACCATCAAAACTCATTCAATCACATCCTTCCTTAAATCTTGAATAAAAGAACAGCGCCTTAAGCACTGTTCTTATTATGAGTCACTTAAACTATTGTTCTGCCACCATTTGTTCTAATACCTTGAAGAGCTCTTCGCGAGGGACAGAACCTTGCCCGCGCTTGATAATTTCGCCTTTGGCATTGAGAATATAGGTGGTTGGTAGGCTGACTGCATTAAAAGCAATTTGGTTCTGACGTTGATCGTCATAATAAATTGGTAAGTCAGTCAAGCCAGCCTCTTTCAGATAGGCTTGTGCCTTCTCTGCTGTTTCGTCCGGGTGACTACCGGTCGCATTAATCATAACGAAATTTACTTTTATCGCCGTATTGACGGTAGGCTTCTAGAAAATAGGGCATCTCCTCGCGACAAGGTGGACACCAAGAAGCCCAAATATTGATAATAGTTGGTTTGCCAAATTTTGATGACAAAGCAATGGTATTGCCCAATTCATCTAGCAACTTAGTATCAGGGGCAGATGGTCCCTTACGTTCAGGTTTATTTACTCCACGCACAGCCTGACTACTAGAAGTCGCAGAACTAGCAGCCTCACTATAGGAAGACTCCGCCTTGGCAACTTGTGAGCTAGATGCCTCAGATGAGTTAGTAGACACGGCTACTGAAGCTGATTCTTGATTGGATTGGTTGGCTAGCCAGATACTAGCTCCAACCACTACTAAACCTAAAACAAGTAATACTGGATAAAGTAATTTCTTAATTTTGTTCATAAAAGCTCCCTTTCGGCAGATAACTAGCGAGCTGCGTAGCTATCAGTTAATGGTGGTACAATTTGTTTTTTACGTGACACTACCCCTGGCAGTTCTAGTTGTTGGTCTACTACCTTCTGACCAAAAGCGGCTTCCAAAGCAGATACATCTTGGCCTACAACTAAACCAAAGGAGTTACTATCTAAGACGTCTGTGACTACTAAGAGGAAGAGTTCATAGCCTTTTGCTTCAACTTCTGCTTGCATAGCCTTTAATAAGGCTTCTTTGCGGGCTAAGAGCTCAGCAAAACCAATGGCATTGACTTGGGCAATCCGTACTTGGTGGCCATTCATGTCAAAGCTCTTAGCATCTAAGTTGAGTAAGGTTTCTTCAGACTTGCTAGCTAGGTTTGTCCCTGCCTTCAACAAGTCCAAACCATAAACTTGTGCGTCAACACCCGCCAATTTTGCTAAGGCTTGTGCTGCATCCACATCTTCAGGCGTGCAAGTTGGTGATTTGAAGAGTAAGCTGTCGGAGATGATGGCAGACAACATGAGGCCTGCAATTTGCGCTGGAATTTCAATCCCTGCTTCGCCAAACATCTTGTAAAGGACAGTAGCGGTACAGCCGATTGGCTCACAACGATAGTACAAAGGTTGTGCAGACTCAAAACCAATCCGGTGGTGGTCAATGACATAGTCTACTGTTAAATCAGCTAAATCATCGATGGATTGGCTAGCTTCATTATGGTCAACTAGGGCCACGTGAGCACCTGTTCCTGCCGCTGATTCAATCACCCGTGGTGCTTGAGCCTTGAAGTAGTCAAGGGCAAAAGCCGTTTCCTCATTAGGTGTACCAAGTGCCACCGCCTCAGCTTGGTGGCCTTTTTGGTTGAGGTAGTAGGCAAAAGCAATAGCAGATGCAATGGTGTCAGTGTCTGGATTTTTATGTCCGAAAACTAAATATTGGGTCATGTCAGTGGATCCTCCTATAAGATAATTACTGCCTTAATTTTAACATGTAGCTGGGAAAAATTATAGCCCCAAAGAGGTCCAGGCAAAGTCCCTCATACCCTTTTATTTTACGCTTTCACACCCCTATTAGCAAATTTCCCGCCTATGACTTGTGCACAAAAATAAATAGCCTCTAGTGATCTAGGATCACTAGAGGCTATTTTAATCCTTAGGCTGTTAGATAACCGCGATATGAGGCAGTTTCCAGAATACGCTTGGCATTTTCCACCCGATCTGGTGTTGGAGGTTCAATCCCTGCCAACCGGTACTTAATCCCCAGGGCTTCGTACTTGTAAACCCCTAACTTATGATAAGGTAAAACTTCAAATTTCAAGACGTTCTTAAGCGTCTTAACGAAGGCACTGAGGCGAATTAAATATTCATCAAAGTCAGTCCGTTCAGGCACCAAGACATGGCGAATCCATACTGGTTGACCAATATCCGATAAATAGTGAGCCAAATCCAGAATGTTCTCATTTGGCTGACCAGTCAACTTACGGTGGCCATCTGAATCGATATGCTTAAGGTCCAACAGAATTAAATCCGTATACTGAAGCAGCTCGTTGAATTTACTGAAGAAAGGCTCCTTACGAGTGAAGGGCCCGCCACATGAGTCCAACGTCGTATGAATGCCGTTGGCTTTACAAATTTTAAAGTACTCGATAATAAAGTCAATCTGTAAGAGAGGTTCTCCCCCACTGACCGTGACGCCACCCTTCTTACCCCAGAAATCTTGGTATTGAACGGCCTCATCGAAGAGTTGTTGTGGCGTATAGTCATGTCCACCACGCGTCGCCCAAGTATCAGGGTTGTGGCAAAATTCGCAACGTAGGCGGCAGCCCTGCATGAAGGTAATAAATCGAATGCCTGGGCCATCCACGGACCCAAAACTTTCGGTTGAATGGACATGACCAATTACTTGTGTTGTGGCTGTGTTCCCAAATTGCATTGCACTTATCTCCTTACCTATCGCTATATAAAAGGGCAAAAGCGACGAGTCGCCCCGTCACTTTTCCCAGTCAAGACGTGACTATTACATTTGGCTATGCATAGTCCGGTTGATAACGTCTAATTGTTGTTCACGAGTCAACTTAATGAAGTTAACGGCATAACCAGATACCCGAATGGTTAATTGTGGGTAGTTTTCTGGGTGTTCCATCGCATCCACTAAGGTATCACGATTGAATACGTTGATGTTGAGGTGGTGACCACCTTTTTTAGAGTAACCATCCAACATGTTGGATAAGTTTTCTTGTTGCACATCTTCTTCCTTCCCTAAGGCACGAGGAATGATGGAGAAGGTGTTAGAAATACCGTCTAAAGCGTAAGAGTATGGTACTTTAGCAACTGATGATAAGGAAGCCAAAGCCCCGTGAGTGTCACGACCGTGCATTGGGTTAGCACCTGGTGCAAATGGTTGACCAGCACGACGGCCATCAGGTGTGTTACCAGTCTTCTTACCATACACAACGTTAGAAGTGATAGTTAAGATAGAAGTAGTGTGTTGCGCATTGCGGTAGGTTGGGTGCTTCTTAACTTTAGTCATGAAGCGTTTCAAGAGATCAACCGCCATTGCATCTACGCGGTCATCGTTGTTCCCATATTTAGGGAAGTCGCCTTCAACTTCAAAGTCAACAACCACGCCGTTTTCGTCACGGATTGTCTTAACTTTACCGTATTTGATAGCAGACAAGGAGTCAGCCGCCACAGAGAAACCAGCGATACCTGTAGCCATTGTACGGTGAATGTAGGTATCTTGAACCGCCATTTGAATGCGTTCATAGCTGTACTTGTCGTGCATGTAGTGGATACAGTTGAGGGCATTGACATAAAGACCTGCTAACCATTCCATCATATCATCATATTTTTCCATTACTTCTTCGAAGTCTAGGTATTCAGAAGTAATTGGTCGGAACTTAGGACCTACTTGAGCCTTAGATTTTTCGTCGACACCACCGTTGATTGCATAGAGCAAGCACTTAGCTAAGTTAGCACGAGCGCCGAAGAATTGCATTTGTTTACCAACACGCATTGCGGATACACAGCAGGCAATGGCATAGTCATCACCATATTGTGGACGCATTACTTCGTCGTTTTCGTATTGAATAGCTGAAGATTCGATAGACATCTTAGCCGCAAAGGTCTTGAAGCCATCAGTTAACTGTGGTGACCAAAGCACGGTTAAGTTTGGTTCTGGTGCTGGACCTAAGTTAGACAAGGTGTGGAGGTAACGGAAGGAGTTCTTAGTTACCAATGGACGACCATCTAAGCCAACACCGGCAATGGATTCAGTTACCCAGGTTGGGTCCCCAGAGAAGAGTTCGTTGTATTCAGGTGTACGCATGAATTTAACTAAACGTAACTTCATGATGAAGTGGTCAACTAATTCTTGCGCTTCTTCTTCTGTCAAAGTACCATTGCGTAAGTCACGTTCTACGTAGATGTCTAAGAAGGTAGAAGTACGACCTAAGGACATAGCTGCCCCGTTTTGTTCTTTGATAGCCGCTAAGTATGCTAAGTAGAGCCATTGGAAAGCTTCTTTAGCAGTAGTGGCCGGTTTAGAAATATCAAAGCCGTAGATTTCCCCTAATTTCTTAAGGTCTTTCAATGAACGATATTGCTCTGACAATTCTTCACGTAATTGTAAGATGTCATTAGTCATAACATCGCAACCGATGTTGTTGTAGTCTTTGAGTTTCTTCCATCAAACGGTCAACACCGTAGAGGGCAACACGACGGTAGTCACCGATGATACGGCCACGACCATAAGCATCTGGTAAACCAGTGATAATCCCAGATTTACGAGCTGCACGCATTTCCGGCGTATAAACATCAAATACCCCTTGGTTATGGGTTTTGCGGTATTCAGTAAAGATGTGAGAAACTTCTGGATCAATATGGAAGCCATAAGATTCAGCCGCTTTCTCAGACATACGAATCCCACCAAATGGTTGCAAACCACGTTTGAATGGTTTGTCAGTTTGGAAACCAACCACTTGTTCCTTGTCTTTATCTAAGTAACCAGGACCGTGAGAAGTGATGGTAGATACAACAGAAGTATCAGTGTCTAAGACACCACCCGCTTCACGTTCTTGCTTGTTCAAGTCCATTACTTGAGCCCATAAATCTTTGGTAGCTTGGGTAGGACCTGCTAAGAAACTATCGTCTCCTTCATAGAGGGTATAGTTTTGTTGGATGAAATCGCGCACGTCGATTTCTTCCTGCCATTTTTTACCTTTAAAGCCTTGCCATTGTTCCATAGATATCCTCCTTAACTGAATTGTAAACTATCTAGTACAACAACTTTTATATGTTCATTATAACACTCACATTTTAAAATGCAAGCCCTTTTACTCAGAAAGATTCACTAAGATGTCTTATAATATCGGGGTTTGCAACGGTTTCTCAAAGTGTTGCAACTTGTGTAAAAGTTTGTGAAATATCTATCCTGTACTAATTCTGTTTGGCCTAAATTTGTCATCTGTATTAGTACATTTGCTTCTATCCCTGCTCTGATAAGTTTTCTCTTTCTTACAAAAAATCTATGACAGGCCAGGCTAAGCTTAATCAATTAGCTTCTGCTAGTAAAATGAACAAACTTTATTAGCCTACCCTTACTATCTTGCACAAAGTCTAAACAAAAAAATAACCATCGCCTAATCAGACGATGGTTTAAAAAACTAATTTGCATCAGAAGCTTGAGACTGGATGTCCAAGATTAGATAGCAATCTAAGACATGACCTAATTTGGCTAAATCAGGCGCTTGCGAGCCGTTAGCAAGACGATCCGATAAAGGAATCTCACTAGCAGCAAAGACGACACTATGGCCTGTATCCCCTAAGAGACAGACTTGGTACTGGGCTTTATCAAGTGCTAGGACTTTCAATAATTGATGCGGATTGGTTTTTAATTCTTTTAGTAAGAGGACGCCACGCGAGCCACGCCCCAGTTCAGGTATGACAGTTAAATCACTGCGTTTCACATTACCTCGTTGAGTCAAAGCAAAGAGTTGTGGCCGTTTTACTTCTTGGTTAACCACTAAGCAAGCAACTACTTGGTCTTCTTCTTTCAACTTAATGGCTGTTACCCCTTTGGCTTTCAGGCCCATTTCTGATACCAAGTCAGCTGAGTAACGTAAGCAATAAGACCGTTTGGTCAATAAGACGATCTCATAGTTTTGACCGGCTTTAAGACATTCTGCTGCTACCACTTCATCTTGATCGTCTAGCAGATTCATAGCCTTAGCCGTCCGCGTTTTATAGGAACGATAAGTTGTGAAGGCTGCTAAAGGCGTCTGCTTAATCATACCAGACTTAGTCGCTAAGATGACTTTATTCTCCTCTTGACTGGCCACAAAAGCATTAACAAAGCGCTCGCCATCTTGAAGTTGATAGTTTTGAGACAGATGAACCCCAAGATCCTTCCATTTTACCTCAGGCAGTTCATGCACAGGGATATGGATATAATTCCCCTTTGAGGTGATAATGACTAATTCTTGATGGGTACTGAGTTCCTCGACAAAAATTGGATAGTCAAAGTCACGCAAGCCCAAACTATTTAGATCAGATGAGGCAAAGGAACGCATACTGGTCCGCTTCATATAGCCTTCCTTGGTCAAGGAAACCATAACCTGCTCATCAGGAATCAGGATATAGGTGTCGATTTCCAGACTTTGAACTTGAGCTTGAATTTGACTACGACGCGGTGTCGCAAAGTCTTTCTTGATCGCTTTAAGTTCATTAATCAAAACCTTATTGAGGATTTCAGGGTTGGATAGGATATTTTGATACATCAGAATCCGCTCATTTAATTCTAGGCGTTCCTGTTGCAAAGCCGTAATGTCAGTATTGGTTAAGCGATAGAGTTGTAAGGATACGATGGCTTCCGCTTGCTCCATAGAAAACTCAAACTCGGCAACTAAGTTTTCCTTAGCATCCTGTTTGTTATCCGAGCGACGAATGGTCGCAATAACCTCATCTAGGATGGAAACCACCCGAATCAAGCCATCTACGATGTGCAGACGTTTTTGGTCATTAGCCAAATCATACTGAGTGCGACGAGTTAGGACTTCCTGCTGGTGACTAATATAGGCTTCCAACATGGTTTGCAAGTTAACCAGTTCAGGTCGTCTTTTGTTAATCGCAACCATGTTAAAATGGTAGTTCACTTGCAAGTCAGTATGTTTCAGAAGATAGGTCAAAATCCCTTTGGCGTCAACATCACGCTTAAGTTCGACTACCAGACGCACCCCATTACGGTCCGATTCATCGCGAACATCTGCGATCCCCTCTACCTTACGCTGAATGCGAATTTCGTCCAAACGTTGAATGAGCTTACTCTTATTGACTTCGTAGGGCAGCTCGGTCACCACAATCTGACTCTTGCCCCCTTTTAGGCTTTCAATGTCAGTTTGCGAAACTAAGGTAATCTTACCTTGGCCGGTCTTATAGGCCTGTTGAATGGCATCAATACCTTGGATAATGGCTCCCGTAGGGAAAGTCAGGTCCAGTACCAACTCCAACAAGTCCTCCAACTTAGGACGTTTGTGGGTTAAGAGATAGATAACGGCATCAATAATTTCGCCTAAATTATGAGGCGGAATTTCAGTGGCATAACCTGCAGAAATCCCTGTCGCCCCATTGACTAGGAGATTTGGGAACCGTGCTGGCAAAACGGTTGGCTCTTCTTCTGTATCATCGAAGTTAAGAATGAAATCAACCGTTTCTTGCTTAATATCACGCAGTAATTGAGCCGCAATCGGTGATAGGCGAGCTTCGGTATAACGCATAGCCGCGGCTGGGTCCCCATCCATGGAACCATTGTTCCCATGCATATCAATCAGAGGATTACGCAACTTCCAGTCCTGACTCATGCGGACCATGGCTTCATAGACAGAAGAGTCCCCATGTGGATGATAGTTACCGATGACATTACCAACCGTTTTAGCCGATTTCCGGTAAGGATTATCAGCTGTGTTCCGGTCACGATACATAGCATAGAGAATTCGGCGTTGAACTGGTTTGAGGCCATCACGAATGTCTGGCAAAGCCCGGTCTTGAATGATGTACTTGGAATAACGACCAAAGCGATCCCCAATCACATCCGCGAAGCTTAATTCTTGAATCATTTCTTGGCTCATGCTTAGACCTCCTCATCATTAAAGAATGAAAATTCTCCGGAATCCTGGGCAATTAACTCAGGTTCTTGGACTTCTTGGCGCCCTTCTTGCTGTTTGACTAAACTTTCATGATGGGCATGACTGGATTCTTGCCCTTGTGACATTTCTAGAAGTGAATCCTCCGTATCCAGTGTAAAGCTGACATGGCGCTCAATCCACTTACGACGAGGCTCTACCTTGTTGCCCATGAGGGTGGTCAGGCGACGCTCCGCCCGCGCCCCATCATCAATGGTCACCCGAATCAGAAGGCGGGTTTCAGGATTCATAGTGGTATCCCATAGCTGGTCAGCATTCATTTCCCCAAGCCCTTTATAGCGTTGTAGGACGTAGCCTTTACCAACTTTAGCAATTTTGCTAGCTAGTTCTTCATCAGTCCAGGCATATTCCACCACTTGCTTCTTACCTGACCCTTTAGACACCTTGAAGAGAGGAGGCATAGCCAAATAGACCTTGCCAGCTTCTAATAATGGCTTCATATAGCGGTAGAAGAAAGTTAAGAGTAAGACTTGAATGTGGGCACCATCCGTGTCCGCATCGGTCATGATAATAACTTTGTTATAGTTAACCGCATCTAGGTCAAAATCTGCTCCTACTCCAGCCCCAATAGTATAAATCATAGTATTGATTTCCTCGTTTTTGAGGATATCTTGCATAGACGCTTTTTCGGTGTTAATGACCTTACCGCGAAGTGGCAGGATGGCTTGATACTGGCGATTTCGGCCAAGCTTGGCTGAACCACCAGCAGAGTCCCCTTCGACTAGGTAGAGTTCATTCTTGCTGGCATCTTTTGATTGAGCCTTGGTTAATTTACCGGAAATTGCTCGTTCTTGGGCCTGCTTCTTAGAACCAGAGCGCGCCGCGTCACGAGCCTTACGAGCTGCTTCGCGCGTTTCTCGAGCCTTAATGGCCTTACGCAAGATCATCTGAGAGAAGTTCCCATTCTCATTGAGATAGGCCGTCATTTTCTCGTTTACGAAGTTTTCTACCAGTGGACGTGCCTTAGGTGTCCCAAGTTTTTCCTTGGTCTGTCCCTCAAATTGAAGGTATTCCTCAGGAATACGTAGCGAAATGACCGCTGTTAGCCCTTCTCTGACATCAGAACCCTCTAAGTTCTTATCCTTGTCTTTGAGCAAGCCGACCTTACGTGCATAGTCATTGAAGGCCTTGGTCATGCCAGTCTTCATCCCGACTTCATGGGTCCCTCCGCCACCTGTGCGAACATTATTGGCAAAGGATAGAATGGTCTCAGAATAGCCATCATTATATTGAAAGGCAAAATCAATTTCAAAGCCCTCAACCTCACCAGCAAAAACCAGCAATATCTCCTAGAGTATCTTTCTCTTCATTCAAATAGGTAATGAAGTCAATCAAACCTTGGCTGAAGTGGAAGACTTCATGATAATCAATGCGTTCATCGATTAGTTCAATGGTTAGGTCCTTAAGCAGGAAGGCAGACTCGCGCAAACGTTCTGCAATCGTCTCACTGTTTATGCTAGCATGGCCAAAAATCTTACTGTCAGGCATAAAATGCACGGTAGTCCCATGTTTAGACTTATTAGAATTCTTGGTCTTAATCAGTTTAGTAACCGGCACGCCCCCATTTTCAAAGCGCATCTGATAGGTATAGCCATCACGGTCCACCTCAACCTGTACCCAAGTCGAGAGGGCGTTGACAACAGATGCCCCTACCCCGTGAAGACCACCAGCAGACTTATAACCACCTTGGCCAAATTTACCACCGGCATGGAGGACAGTAAAGACCACTTCAATGGTTGGCTTACCGGAAGCATGCAAGCCAACCGGCAAACCACGACCATTATCTTGAACCTTAACACTACCATCTTGACAGATTGTTACCTTAATATGGTCTGCAAAACCTGACAAAGCTTCATCGACAGCATTGTCCACAATTTCATATAAAAGGTGATGCAAGCCACGTTGATCAGTAGAGCCGATATACATACCCGGACGCTTACGTACGGCTTCTAAACCCTCTAGGATTTGGATGGCATCATCACCATAATTTGTTAATAATTGCTGCTTGTCAGCCACTATTGTCACCTCAACTTTTTGTTTCAACTGTTCTATCATACCAAATACTAGGTCTAGATTTCAATTAAATCTTTCATCTGGCCCATTCTAGCGCATCATCCGCCAAATAGCAACTGAAAGATGTCCCCTGGCCTTTTTTTTAGTAGGAATTCGTGATACACTAAAGGAGAATTTAAAGGAGGCTCTCTATGCATCTCAAAATCCTATTGATTATTGCTACCTACTTACTAGGCTCCATCCCTACTGGTGTTTGGTATTCACGTTTACGCTATCGTCAAGACGTGCGCCAAACCGGCTCTGGTAACAGTGGTGCGACTAACATTGGACGTACCTACGGCTTTCAGTCAGCCGTCTTGGTTGCCATGATTGACGTCTTGAAGGGCTGGATTCCAGTTCTCTTAGCCAAATGGCTCTTCACCGACAACGCCTGGGTTATCTCAGCTGTTGCACTAGCAGCCTTAATTGGCCATGCCTATCCCATCTGGGCCAACTTCAAGGGGGGCAAGATTGTCGCCACCTCTATCGGCGTCTTACTAGGCTTCCATTTCTGGATTGCCTTAGTCATGGTCATTAGCTTCTTTACCCTACTCTATCTAACCAGTACTGTTAGCTTCTCAGCCATGCTTTCTTATAGCTTGACCGCTTGCTACCTCTTCTTGACTCAGCCTAATAAAATCTACGGCGTGACCTTTATCCTTATCGCCCTCTTTATGATTTATCGTCACCGTCAGAATATCGAGCGCCTGCTGCGCCATGAAGAAAAGACCATTAACTTTGGTCTCGGTCTCTGGCTCAATCAGCATGGATCCAAGGATTCAACCCAAGCAAAATAAAAGCAAACACGCTTAGCTCCCATGAGAGTTAAGCGTGTTTTTTTACTGATCTTTTTCAGCCAGATAGGCCTCAATGGCTTGCATAAAGTCATAGCCATACTGGGATAATTTTTTCTGCCCCACACCTGAAATGGTCAGAAAGGTTGTTTCCGTCGTCGGGAAATGACGACACAAGGCGCGCAAGGTAGCATCCGAAAAAATAATAAAAGGTGGCACCTGATGCTTTTGAGCTAAATCATAGCGGACTTGTCGCAAACGTTCAAAGAGAACCTGATCATAGGCATCGTGACTCTCATTCCCCCGTGCCTTGACTTGGCTCATCTTAGCAATACTCATTGCCAAGGTATGCTTAATACTTACCTGCTCCTGACCCTTTAAGACCGGCTTGGCCTTAGAAGTTAGGTTGAGAATGGGATAGTCTTGCCCCACCATCTTAAGATAACCTTCTACCACCAAGGCACTAATATAACGCTTGATTTGAGCTTCTGGCAAATCTTTCATGAGCCCATAAGTGGGTAGGTCAGCCAGATATGTTCCTTTGATGTCTGCCTTCTGACTGCCCTTTAGGACCTCGGCCACCTTAGTCATACCATAACGTTGGCCCATACGATAGACACAGGCTAGAATCTTTTGCGCAGGCACCGTAATATCAACCTGCTCCACTGTCGTTGTGCAATTGGTACAGGACTGACAATTTGTCTCATGTGGTGATTCACCAAAGTAACGTAACATAAAGCCCCGCAAACATTGAGTGGTTCGGCAATAGTCAATCATTTCATTGAGTTTCTGGCGTCCGATTGGATCTCCACCCTGTTCAATCAGATAGACATTGGTCATAATGTCGCGGTCTGAATAGAACAAGGTACAACGAGAGTCTTCGCCATCTCGGCCAGCGCGGCCTGCTTCCTGATAGTAGGATTCCAAATCCTTGGGCATGGCATAATGGATGACCTGACGCACATTGGATTTATCAATTCCCATACCAAAGGCATTAGTTGCCACTACCACTTGAATCTCATCAAATTGAAAGGCACGCTGAGTAGCGTGACGATCCGACATGTCCATCCCAGCATGATAAGGTCTGGCTTTAATACCGGCCTGGTTAAGCTTACTAGCGACAGACTCCACGTCTTTGCGTGTGGCACAATAGACAATGCTAGGATCGCCACTGGCCAAAAGTTCCTTGAGCCTTCTCATCTTATCGCTTGGTTCTTCCAAGGCAAAGAAAAGATTAGGTCGATCAAAGCCTGTCACCATTTCAAAGGGCTTTTGCAGCCCTAAATAATGGACAATATCTTGCCGAACCTGGTGGGTGGCTGTCGCCGTAAAAGCTGCCATAACCGGTCGTTTGGCTAGATAGTCCAGCAAATGAGGAATGGCTTGATAAGAAGGCCGAAAGTCATTACCCCATTGGGAAATACAATGAGCTTCATCCACCGCCACTAAACTAATCTCTACTTGACTCACTAAGTTCAAAAAAATATTCATTTGATAAGCGCTCTGGCGCAATATAGGCTAATTTGACTCGCCCACTTCTTAAGGCCGTCACTGCTTGACGGTTTTCTTCCAAGCTTTGGCCACTATTAATCAAAACTGCAGGTATGCCCATGGCTTCCAAGCTAGAAACCTGGTCTTGCATTAGCGAAATAAGTGGCGAAATCACTAAGGTTACCCCTGGCAATAACAAGGCTGGCACTTGAAAGCAAAGAGACTTACCAGCCGAAGTTGGCATGATGGCCATAGCGTCCCGTCCGGATAGAATGGCATCAATAATGGCTTCTTGGCCTGGGCGAAACTGTCATACCCATAATAGGCTTCTAGAACCCCTAATTTAGTTTGGGGCGCCACTTGAAGGGAATGCATATGTCTAGCCTCGCTTTCTGCTAATTCCTAAATTTCTTGTCTTAGTTTTTCTTAGTAAAAGTCAGGGTGTAGTCATGGGTGGAAACATTGGAAGGACCCACTTCAATGACCTGATATTTTTCTGGCCACTGGCCACTTGCCTCACTGCTATCCGCAATACCCGCCCATGGTTCTAGGCAGACAAATGGTGCTTTAGCAGGATACGGAGACCAAATCCCCACAAAGCTCATGCCATGATGGCTGAGTCCGATGCTTGCCTGGGAGTCTTCTAGAAGCAGCTCAGTATCTGGCTTGATTTGATAGATTAGCGCATCCTTTTTAAAGGTCTTGTGACTAAGCTCCATTCGACTCAGCTCTTGGTAGCGCGCCTTATTAAGCTCAATTAAGCCACTAGCTAGGTCTAGCGGAATATGGCGCAACATCTCTTGCGGTTGGAAGCTAAGCCATACTCCGTCAAATTCCTCCTTGTCATTTTGGCAGACATTAAAAGCTGGATGGCCCCCAATATTATAGTATAATACCTGGCTAGCATTAGGATTATGGACCGTATAAGAAACCGTCAAACGTGAGCCAGACAAAATATAGGAGACTTGCAGCACAAAGTCAAAAGGATACAGGGCTTTGGTCTCATCATTTGATGTCAGTTCAAAGGTGACCGCTTGTTGAGATTGTGCAATGACCCGGAAATAACTGTCTCTGGCAAAACCATGACGTGGTAGCTGGTAATCCTGCCCCCGATAAGAGACGCATCCTTCCTTTAAGCTACCCACAATCGGAAAGAGAATGGGCGCCTGACGTCCCCAGTAGTTGGGATCCCCTTGCCAGATGAATTCATAACCTGACGCGCGGTCCAAGACAGAGGTCAGTTCAGCCCCCATCTCCTTAATTTACAATTACTTGTTCATTCTCAAGTCGTATCATGGATTTACCTCCTCAAATCTTCCTCTATGAGTTTCCTATAAGATATAGTGGCTCAAATCAGGACTTTCTACTATTTTATCTAATCGTTGACTTACATAAGCCCCATTAATCTCAATACGGCCCATATTCATATCTGCGGCTTCATAGAGCAACTCTTCTAAGACGGTTTCTACAATGGTATGCAGACGACGTGCGCCAATATTATCGGTTGACTCATTTAAGAGCACCGCATACTCCGCCATTTTATCGATAGCAGAGTCTGTAAAGATGACCTCTACCCCTTCTGTTGCTAGCATGGCCTGGTATTGATGCAAAATGGCATGTGCAGGCTCTTGTAGGATTCGACGGAAATCATCTACCTTCAGGTCAGTCAACTGAACACGAATTGGAAAACGCCCCTGCAGCTCTGGGATTAAATCCGAAGGCTTGGCTACATGGAAGGCACCTGACCCAATAAAGAGAATGTGATCAGTTGAAATGATACCATACTTAGTCTGAACGTCACTTCCTTCGACAATAGGAAGAATGTCACGTTGGACCCCCTGACGGCTGACTTCTCCTCCATGATTGGATGAAGTTGCAATCTTATCGATTTCGTCGATAAAAATAATCCCGCTGTTTTGAGCCAGTTCTAGAGCCTGTTGGTTGATATCATCCTGATTAACCAGATGATCTGACTCTTCTTCTGTCAGTAATTCGAGGGCCTCTTTGACGGTCACACTGCGTTTGATTTTTTTCTTAGGTCGTAAGTTTTGGAATTCAGATTGGACATCCATCATTTGCTCCATCATAGGATTTAAGTTGTTGAGTTGCAACTTCTTCTCCTCCAACTCAATGGTGACTTCCTTATCATTAAGTAAGCCTTGTCGCAATTGTTCCTTGATTTGGCGGCGACTTACCTTAATGTCATCTGTCACCACTTCCTGAGGTTCTTCCTGGCTTTGAGTCATTTGCTGCAACATGGCCATAAAATCATTAGGCTGGGCTTGTTGCTTCTTCTCTTGCTTAATACCTGGTTTAAGAGCCTTAGCTAAACGGGTCAAAGCACGCTCATAGGCCTCTTCTCTCACCTCTTGGTGCTTAATCTTCTTGACCATGCGGATGCTGGCTTCCACCAAGTCACGAACCATGGCTTCTACATCACGGCCAACATAACCGATTTCGGTATACTTGGTCGCCTCTACTTTGACAAATGGAGCATTGGCAATTTCCGCTAGGCGCCGGGCAATCTCGGTCTTCCCGACCCCAGTTGGTCCAATCATTAAGATGTTCTTTGGTTTGACTTCAGCCTGCATAGCAGGATCCAACTTGAGACGGCGCAAACGATTGCGCAAGGCAATGGCAATGGCTCGTTTAGCTTCATCTTGGCCGATAATATACTTATTTAATTCATTGACAACATAACGTGGTGTTAATTGACTCATAATCAATTCATCCCTTCTATTATAGTGGCAAGTCAGCCCTCTTAGGCTTCTTCCACACGGATTTGGTCATTGGTGAAGACATCAATCTCACTCGCAATTTGCAAGGCTTGCTTGGCAATGTCTACGGCACTCAATTCAGGCGCGTTACGCTTGAGAGCACGGGCTGCTGCTAAGGCATAGTTACCCCCAGAGCCAATGGTCAAAATGCCATCATCTGGCTCAATGACTTCACCGGTCCCACTGACCATGAGGAGATTCTCTTTATCCATAACGATTAGTAGAGCTTCTAGCTTCTGTAAAGTCCGGTCAGAACGCCAAGACTTGGCTAGTTCGACAGCCGCTCTGGTCAATTGTCCTTGGTGCTCACTGAGCTTGGTCTCGAACATTTCTGATAGGGTAATAGCATCCGCTACCCCACCCGCAAAACCAACCAGGACTTGATTATGATAAATACGGCGAATCTTACGGGCAGAGCCTTTCATAATGACTTGTTGGCCCATGGTAATTTGGCCATCACCAGCCATGGCCAGTTGATTATCTTTTTTTACAGCACAAATTGTTGTCATGATGGTCACTTCCTTTTAGCTTGATTGTTTGTCTTGCTTAGCTTGTTTAGCCCTAGGATGGGCTTTAAGGTATTGGCTTCGCAATTGGTCTTTGGTAACATGGGTATAAATTTGGGTTGAACTAAGGTTGGCGTGGCCCAAGAGTTCTTGAACCGTTCTTAGGTCTGCCCCCTTATTGAGCAAATGCGTAGCAAAAGAATGCCGCAACTTGTGGGGATAGATTTTTAAATTCATAGCCTGCTCCTCAACCAAGCTCTTGAGTCGCGTCCGAATCTGTCGGGGACTCATTGGCGCTCCTTTGTCAGTCAGTAGCAGGTATTGACTATTCTTAACGTCTATTTTCGGTCTTAGATGCGTCAAATAATCCCGAATGGCTTGAGTTGCAGAATCTCCCAAGGGTACGATACGTTCCTTGTTCCCTTTACCTAGAACACGAATCAGCTGTACCTCTAGGTTGAGACGATCTAAGCTCAACTCGCTCAGTTCGCTGACCCGCATGCCGGTCGCATAGAGAACTTCTAAGAGCATTCGGTCACGCCAAGCCGCATCATCTTCCCGCTTATAGAGGGCGTCAAAGAGTTGACTCAGTTCTTCTTCATAGAAGAATTGTGGCAAGGTCTTTTTCTTCACTTGATACTGAACCAATTCCATGGGATTAGTCTCAAGCCATCCCTGGCTTAGGCAGTATGTAAAAAATGATCGTAGACTGGATAGTTTACGGCGGATACTCGTTTTTGCGTAAGCTTGTTCATTGAGATAAGCTAGATAGAGTCTAACATCTTGATAGGCAATTTGCTTCAAATCGCCGCCACCGCTAGTCTCAATAAAAGACTGAAAAGCTACTAAGTCTTGTTGATAGGCAGCTAGGGTCTTCTGGGAATAGCGTCTTTCAACACTGATATATTGGAGAAAACGCGCAATAGCTTCTTGCATAAGACCACCTACTTTCATTCTTTCTATGTCTTTTAGTGTATCACTTTTTTGCTTTTGAGGCGACTGCTCCGCCTCATTTGTTAACAATTGATAAACAAAAAGAGATTAAACCTCGGTTTAATCTCTTTTATGCTGGCAAGGATCTTGCTTATTTTTGAATATCTTCTTGATAGTCACAGTGACTGCAAGCAACTTGTTTGCCCTTAGCGACTTGTTTTTTCTACTAGATAGTGTTGACATACTGGGCAGTCGCGACCAATTGGCTTATCCCATGAGACAAAGTCACATTCTGGATATCGATTACAGCCAAAGAAGAGCCGATTCTTCTTGGATTGGCGTTCGACCACTTGGCCCTGATGACACTGTGGACAGGTCACCCCAATGGTTTTGACAATCGCTTCTGTATGGCGGCAATCCGGGAAATTGCTGCAGGCATAGAACTTACCAAAACGGCCAATCTTAATGACCATATCATGGCCACACTCAGGGCAGGCGAAACCAGCTGGCTCATCCTTGATATCAATCTTAGCTACTTCTTCTTCGGCCTTGGTCAAATTGCCTTTAAAGCCTTCATAGAAGGATTCTAGGACTTGAACCCACTGGAACTTGCCTTCTTCAATGGCATCCAGTTCCGTTTCTAAGCCAGCCGTAAACTCGGTATTCACTATATTAGGGAAATAACTAGTCATCAGATTATTGACAATCTCACCCAACTCGGTCGGCTCAAAGCGCTTAGCCACCATTTTGACATAGTAACGCTTGCGCAAGGTTTCAATAGTCGGTGAATAGGTAGATGGCCGGCCAATTCCCTTTTCTTCTAAGACCTTAACCAAGGAAGCTTCGTTATAACGAGCTGGTGGTTGGGTAAAGTGTTGGCTTGGATTCATATCCGCTACCTTGACTGCCTCTCCAATTTTTAAGTCTGGCAAGAAGTTATCCTTAGCCCCTTGAGATGGATAAACCTTAAGGAAACCAGGGAATTTAATCTTAGAGCCGTTTGCTCGGAAGGTCGCACCATTCTGACTTAAGTCGCAACGAATGGTGTCGTAGACTGCATCTGCCATCTGACTGGCCACAAAACGTGACCAAATCAAATTATAGAGTCGATATTGGTCCTTAGTTAAAGATGATTGGATAGAATCTGGCGTCAGCGTGACATTGGATGGCCGAATAGCTTCATGGGCATCTTGAGCGCTTTGGCTATTGCGAACTACCTTGCCGGGGCCAAGATATTCAGATCCATATGTCTCATCGATATAATCGAGAGCTGCCTGACGAGCACTCGGCGCAATTCGGGTAGAGTCTGTACGCATATGGGTAATCAAACCGACCGTGTTTGCGGCCAAGGCTAATCCTTCATAGAGCTGTTGGGCGACCATCATGGTTTTGCTGGTACGGAAGCCCAGACGATTAGACGCTTCTTGTTGTAAGGTTGAGGTAGTAAATGGCGCTTGCGATTTACGACGACGCTCCTTCTCCTCAATCTCATCTACCTTGAATGGGGCCTTTTGATCAATTCGAGCCATCACCGTTTGGACATCCTCATGACTCTTAAGCTCACGCTTCTTGCCATCCAGTGCATAAAAATCAGCCTGGAACTTGCTTTTGCCCTTAAGGAAGGTTGTCGGAATATCCCAATACTCTTCTGGTTTGAAGTTTCGGATTTCCAGTTCGCGGTCAATAATCAGTTTCAAGGCCGTGGATTGCACCCGGCCAGCAGACAGGCCCTTTTTAACTTTCTTCCATAGTATAGGCGAAATAGAATACCCCACTACCCGGTCCAAGATACGACGCGCCTGTTGGGCATCCACTAGTTCTTGATCAATGGCACGTGGATGCTTAAAGGCCTCCTTTACCGAATCCTTGGTAATTTCGTTAAAGACCACGCGGTTCTTGTCGTTTGGGTCCAAACCTAAAATATAGGACAGATGCCAAGCGATGGCTTCCCCTTCACGGTCCGGGTCGGCTGCCAAATAGACTTTTTCAGCTTTTTTGGCGTATTTACGCAGTTCTTTAATGGTATCGCCACGACCGCGAATATTAATGTAGCTAGGTTCAAAATGGTTATCGATATCCACACCCATTTTGCTCTTAGGCAAATCACGCAAGTGTCCTTTGCTGGCTACTACTTTATAGTTCTTACCCAAGTATTTATCAATAGTTTTTGCTTTTGTTGGTGATTCGACTATCACCAGATATTTATAAGTCACCTGATCGACACATCCCTTTCTCGAGCAAGGGGGCTTGCTTCAATGTAAATCGTATCAATCTTAGACGAAACCGGATCGCTTGTCAACACTTTTAATTCTTTATAGCTTGGAGACGATAGAGAGTTTCCAGGTCACCCATGAAGTCTGGCAGACTATAAATAGCATTAGCCCCCGCTTCAATTAACTGATTACATCCAGCTGAATTGGCATCACTTAGATGGCCTGGACAGACATAAATCTCGCGATTATACTGCAGGGCAAAATTAGCTGTGATGAGACTCCCGCTCCTCAAGGCTGCCTCGACAACCACTAGGGCAGGCGCGATACCCGCCACCAGACGATTGCGCATAATGAAATGATGTTTCTTTATTCCTATATGAGGTTGATACTCTGACAAGAGCAAGTTGGATTGGCCTAATTCGTTCATTAGACTAGCATGGCTTCGTGGATAACAGGTTCCGAAGCCAGCAGGCAAGACAGCAATGGTTTTACCACCAGGGCAACTTAAAGCCGTTCGATGGACCATGGCATCTACTCCCAAAGCCATCCCCGAGACACAAACATAACCTGCTTGACACAAAGCTTGTGTTAGCGAGCTGGCATCTCGCTGACCTTGTGAGCTAATAGCTCGAGTTCCAACAATCGAAATAAGTGGCTCTTGCAACCATTCAATATGTCCCCGAAAATAAACAAGCAAAGGAGGCTTTGGAATCTCTAACCATGCACTAGGATACAGCCTTTCACCAATCATCAGACTATAGTTGGCTAATTCCTTAATTCTTTCATAGTTTTGGTCATCCAAATAGAAATGAAAACTTGGATTAACTAACATGCCTTCTTCTGTCTGAACTTCTCTTAACATTGACTGACAGTCTACAAGCTTAAGTGCGTCGCGATGACAGGCGTTTTTGATTGCATGCTTAAGGTAATACCAAATCTCACGGTAATTAGCACCTTCTAGGCTCAAAAGAATGAGTTGCTCCTTCATCGTCAATTCCATCAAGATTTCCCCTTTCATACTATATATAGGCAAAATAAACAATAAAATGCGTCTGTAAAAACCAAAAAGTTGCATTATTATATATATTAGTAAGTTAGGCATATAAAAAAACTGGGAGTAAATCCCAGTTCCTGCAACTTAAAGGAAATATTTAGTTCACGCTTCCTTTTCTAGACTATCTAAGCAAACTCT
>BNJT01000920.1_pt1 | contig 35868 bp, 54 predicted proteins | sample 8540491 | NCBI WGS metagenome assembly BNJT01 (sample SAMD00202455, study PRJDB9452) | human saliva metagenome | host: Homo sapiens | reverse complement strand
GGAGAGCTTACTGCAGCAGGCGGAAATAGAGGATAGGTAAAAATCCTGCTAACAATAACTAAGAATAGAGAATGACAGGGGCGTTGTAGTTGAAGGCCCCGTTTTTTAATCATAAGCTATATAACCTCATCTTGAACGATAGAATCGATGATAAAGAGAGCGTATCCACAATGAGAGAGCTGATATTTCACAATGTAAAATCATTTGTAAAAATTTATATTTTGGATAAAGATTATAAAAACTGAAACAAGTGAAAAATCGATATTTCTTCTTATTTTATTGTTTTTAAAAGCCGATAGACTCTAAACTTCAGTTGTCTATTAAATAACAAGGAGAATAAGAGATGAAAGATTTAGGGCGGAAATACAGTGAGAAGTGTATTTTCAAAAACCCGGAACAAGAGGAGGAAAGGCTGAGCTTTCCTGAAAATGGCACTGATACTGGGCCTTGTTTCGGTGAGTCATTATCAGTTTTATAAACATCAGCACCATTCGCACGGCTAGAATTTCTTTCACAAAAGCACTTGATAAAAAATATGGAGGACAAGGGAAGAGCTTCTGCAGAAGAGCTCGTCCATCATTTCGCAGATGCAGGCAATTTCTTCTATTATTTATAATGGCGTAAATTCCGCAGGAGAAGAAAAAGAAGGGAAAAATACAGTCTGGACTGTTCAAAATTTAAAGGAGGAAAAGCAGAGGGTGACTCCAATGGAGGACAGCGGTTTTCGCTCCCGCCTTGTGGATGAAGAACTCTCAATGGCACAATACAATAGTGAGTCTGTACTTTTGGACTCTTTAAGTGCTTTTAATTGCTTTGAATGAGGAATATCAGCGGTGCAGGTGCATTTTTCGAGCCAAACGGTTCGTTCAGGTAAATGGCGATTACGCCCCTTACTTAAACAGAAGTGGATACAGCTCTAAAACGCTTCTGAATTTTCCCTATGATTACTACAAGGAAAAGGACTATTATACGGAGGCTAGAGACAGCAAGCAGACTTATATCACCGATGTATATGAGGATATGTTAAGCGGCGCCAAGGTTGTCAGTATTTCTCAACCGATATATTCCGAGTGCTAAGTTTATAGGTGTTGTCTTTTTGGATGTGGATGTCAATATCTTTTCTTCTATTCAACAGGAGGATAGTCGATTTTCAAGTTTAAGCACGGATATTTTTAGATGCCATGGAGTTGTAGTTTATAGTAAGAATGTAGATATAATTGGAAAGTCCATTTCGGAGAATAAGAGTGATTCAGGAAAACAAAAAGATGCAGGAGGAAATGGCGAAGGGCGAGATTTTTCCATCTGATGGAAAAAGATAAAGGAACAGAGGACAAGAGAGTCTATTATATTCCGACAGATGTTATGGGAGCACTTGGTGGATTTATGCTTTCTGTAAATCAAAGAGAGTTAATGGCACCGGTATTTAGAATCATAATTATATGTACAGTTTTTGCCGTTATTGGCATTATTGTCATGGTGCTTACACTTTTATTCCTTAATTAAGAAATCACTTAAGCCGCTGGAAGGTATAGCAAGAGTTGGAAAAGAAAGGTTTCCAAAGGAGACTTTAGCGAAAGTATATCCTACCTAAAGGACGATGAAATAGAGGCAAATCGGACAAGGCTTCCAGCAGGTTATGGATAATATCCGGGATATTACCTCTGATTTAGAGGAAAAGCTGGAAGAGCTGTCCAGAGAAATTTCCGTGTGAATTTGGAGGAAGAAGAGAAATATCAGGAGAATATCGCTTGTAATTGAATCATAAGAAATATTCGAGCACAGTTAAACGCGACTATGCTTGAAATACAGAAATCCGCTACCGAAGTGAAAGCTCTACTTCCGAGCAGGGTTTCAATGGGGCACAGACCCTGTCTCAAGGTGCAACTGAGCAGGCTGTCTTCCGTTGAAGAGCTATCTGCCAGCATGAATGAGTGCGGAATCCATAAAGGAACCACGAAGAAGGCTGAGGATGCAGAAGAGTCTTAGTGAAAGAGCCGGAGGGCGGTCATGATCAGCACGCAGAAGATGGAAGAAATGACGCAGGCAATGGCGGAAATCACGGAAAAAAATCCACGGAGATTGAAAAGATTATTAAAAACTATTGACGATATCGCCTTCAAAACCAATATTCTATCTCTAAATGCGGCGATTGAAGCGGCCAGAGCAGGAGAAGCCGGTAAGGGGCTTTGCCGTGGTGGCCGGATGAGTGAGAAAGCCACGCAGCAGAAGTCTGCAAAGCTGCAAAATACCAGCCTGCTTATCGAAGAAACGAAGGATGCCGTAGAGAGGCAAGAATCAGCAGAGAAACTGGAGAATCTCTTTCCACCGTGGTGGAGCGCGCCGGAAGAATTAATAATATGATTTTGAAATCACGAAGAGAAACGGAGAGGTCGCAGGGCATGAGCCGAGCTTACTGTCGGCATGGAACAGATTTCTTCCGTGGTACAGACGAACTCCGCAACGCTGCGGAAGAAAGTGCAGCTGCATCGGAAGAGCTATCCGGACAAGCCGGAATATTGGATGATCCTGGTATCCAAGTTCCTCTCACAGGAAGAATAAGAATAGAATTTAATAAGCAGCAGCCCTGAAAAAGTACCGACCCCAAAAGTTAGACCTAAAAATTCTAACAATTGGAGGTCGGTATTTTTATCAGCTAAATACAGCTATGAGCTTAAGAAAAAGATTGTTGATGCTTATCTAAATGGTAAAAGGCGGCTATAGATATCTTTCATCTATCTATGGCCCCAATAGAAACGACATACAAAAAAATGGGTTGCTAATTACCAAGCCTTGGGAGATAAAGGATTATTTCGTTCTAGACAGCATGAAAAAAATATTCTTTCGAAAAGAAACTTTCTGTAGTAGAGTTTTATCTATCAAGTGAGATTTCATATCAGGGAACTGGCAATTCAAGAAGGCATAACGAATTCTAGTATGATTGTTGCATGGGTTAGCCGTTTTTCGTTCTGCCGGTCCTGAAGCTTTGAGACCTCACAAGAAAGGTCGGAAGAAAACTTTGGACAAAAAATAAAAACAAAAAAATCAGAAACAAGAAATTAAAGAAAAAAAGTTGTTGATACCAGTGCTGAACATGTCAAAAGAATTAGAAGAGAACTCCTTAAACTAAAATTGAGAATGCATTTTTAAAAAGAACTGAGGAGGTTGCGTTTTAGAAGACGAGGTAAAAAAATGAGAGAACGGCGCTCGTCATCAACAGCCTCCGAGGAGAGTTTAAGCTAAAAGACCTTCTCTCTTATACAGGCATACCTAAAAGCCACATACATGTATTGGCAAAAAAACGTCTTGATAGAAGACCCTGACAAAGAAATCGAAGAAAAGATTCTTTTCATACGAGTGACTAATAAGGATTATGGTTATCGTCGTGTATTAGCCGAACTAAGAAATCAGGGATATGTTGTAAACAAGAAAAAAGTGCAGCGTATAATGCAGAAGCTTGGGCTGCAAGTTACTTCTTTTCACACGTAAGAGCCGCAAATACAGTTCATACAAGGGCCAAGTAGGCACAGTAGCTCCTAATCGCATAAGAAGACGTTTTAAAACTCATATTCCTCATCAGAAGATTACCACAGATACTACAGAGTTTAAGTATTATGAAATCGATGCTAAAGGCCATATGACAATGCGCAAACTATACTTGGATCCATTTATGGATATGTGTAATGGTGAGATTATCAGTTACGGGATAGCAAAACAACCATCTGCCCAAAATATAATGAATGCATTGGAACAAGCGGTAAAGGTAACATCTGATTGCCCATATCGCAGAACATTCCATTCGGATCAAGGATGGGCATATCAGATGAAAGCTTATTCTCATCGACTTAGGGAAGAAAGAATCTTTCAAAGTATGTCCAGAAAAGGGAACTGTCATGATAATTCAGTTATGGAGAACTTTTTCGGTTTGCTTAAACAAGAAATCTATTATGGCATTGTCTATTATAGTTATGAAGAATTAAAGTCAGAAATAGAACGATATATAAGGTACTATAACGAACATAGAATCAAGGAGAAACTAGGATGGCTAAGTCCTGTTCAATACAGGCTTCGCCTCTTGGCTGCATAAAAAATAGCGTAGCAGCCATAAAACTGCTACGCTTAAAAAGTCTAACTTTTTGGGGGTCACATCAAAGCATGGGCTGCTTTATTTTCTATAAAAATCTGGCCCCAGAAATAGTTTCCGGTAATAAGAGAGATAAATTCCCATTATAACAACAATTGCACAAGCAATCATGTGCAAGGGACGAATACGAATACTTCCACCCTTCTCATTTTGCCCACTTAATGGCTAGGATCTGTCCTACAAGTAAGAAGCACAAACGGCTGTGATGATAATGGTCATAAGCTGCTGATTCATAGAGCCTCCTTCAAAGACATAAAAATTTTAATTTATTGTTAAAATTTACAATAAGACTAAAGAATTGTATATAGAACGAAAGATTCCGTCAAGCTGTTTCTATCTTAAAGAGGAAATAAGAAATATGGCAATAAATTATTAAAGCTCTTAGTAAAGGACGGCTGAGTCGAATACTGCTATAATTACATGCTAGAGGGGCTTTGTTTCGATTTGCATGGACGAGAAGCTCGCTAAACCGTTTTAGAAAGAAAGGACAAAAAGCATTGAAAAACTTCAATATATAGCTCTTCTTGGCTTTGTGTAGTTTGTACTAGCTTGCGGAACAAAGGGGAGATTCAGGAAACAAAGGAAACAAGAGCAGACTTCTTTTGGCAGAGTCCGGAGAAAATGGCAGTTCGAGATAACAAAGGCGATGCAGGAACGGAGTCAGATCAGCAGGAACAGAGGATGTGGACGAGCAAAAGTGAAGAAGCTCTCTCGAAAGCGAAGATTAAGCTGAAGTATTCTAATCTTGTGGATCAGGAAACAAGAGGAGGGTAAAGACAGCATTAATGAAAGCCGGTCTAAAAGGAGAAAGTTAAGTCATTTTTGAAGCGGTGGATGAATATAACAATGCTGCTGGAAAAGAAAATCTCGTGCAGGAAATGACCACGATTGATGCGGATTTCCGAGTTTTTGATTCTGATAAGCTCTGTGGATAATTGGTTGGAAAAGGGAGGATATGTCGGACGGAATTGCAGAATCACCTCGTTTTTCATTGATGGGAGACTTTCATCAGGGTGGGAAATCCGACTCGGGCGATACCACTATGCTTTTCTCGGACTTTGACGCTAGCTTCCGCTAAAACAAATTTTAGCGCGAGAGGCAAAGAAGAACTTCGATACTCTTTTTCCTATATAGATGTGGAAGATACGCAGGACACAAGCGCTACTATCGGAGAGAGATTATCAAGTCGGAAGGAGAAAGGGAAATTTCTTCGACAATGATAAGATGCACATGGTTTCCGTCTTGGCGACCATGGATGACGGTTTAAACAAGGTGCAGGAATTATCGGACATGTAGGAGTTTTAGTACAGGACGGTGATAAGTTTTTATTCATTGAAAAAGCTCGCTTTTGAACTACCTCTACCGTGTAGAGGAGTTTCTCCGATTGCAGGAGCTAAATGACTATCTAATGGGTTACTATGATAAGGATGCGGACGGATTGACGCCAAGCCCTGTTATCTCTGCGAGGGGAAGGTTATGAAGGAATCACAGGGTTTTGGACCGAGCTAAATGTAGTTTCCTAGACTCAGTACGCCAATGACGGGTTTTCGACTGAGCTATGCATGGGTACTTGAAATCCCTTTGATCAAAAATTATTGACAAAGGGAGATGGATTCTGTATCATTACTCTGTTGCATTGAAAGCGACAGAGTTGAGATTCAATCTTAACTTGCCGGCGTGGCGGAATAGGTAGACGCACAGGGACTTAAAAATCCTGCGAGACATAAATCTCATACCGGTTCGACCCTCGGTCGCCGGCAGCAAAGGAGAATAATCGGTGAGTTTTCTCGCCGGTTTTTTTATACCTTTAGTATTGCTTTTAATAGGAGATGTACCCAAGTGGTTGAAGGGTCCGCACTCGAAAATGCGGTAGGTCGGGCAACGCGCAATGGGTTCAGATCCCATCATCTCCGCGACCTAAAGAGATCGAAATTTTCGTCCCAAAGGTGCTTTGACAAATACCGGTCTTTTGTGTCTACGAAAGGGGATTTATGTGACGAGGAAAAAGTTCAAACTCCTTCCGCAAGAGTTGAGAAAAAGGAGGAGATATGGATATCTCATTTCGAGAAGAAATGAGTGGCAGAGACTGTCATAAAGGGCTGAAATCCCGCACACCAGGCGGTTATTACGCAAAAGAATAAGGAAAGAAGCGTGGAAGCTTGCCTTAGATCTCATCGAAGAACAGCAGCATTTCCATGAGGCTGCATGAGTGCACGGGAATCAGACTGGTTTCCGCCCTCGGAACAGCGACGAGTCGACACACTGATTGACAGAAGCAACTGGAGCCGAGAGAAGCGCTTCTGCAGCATATGCATGCGGATATTTTTCTTGCCAGCGCGAATGCGATGACGGACGACGAATTCTTGTCAATATAGACGGGCACGCGAATCGCGTTTTCCTGCCATATCCTTGCACGGGGCCGAGGACGTTCTTTTAGTGTGAGCATGATAAAGTTCGACCGGACTGGATAGCGCTATGGGGCGTGCCAGAAAATGTAACGCTGCACCGGCAAACGCCCAGAGATTTGATATCAAAACTGTAAGCTGACAGGAGATGTTCCGACTGCAAATCTCCCGGATAGCCGATTTGTTGCCAGTTCGCCGATCACATGATATTCCCGCCATACAGACCGCATTCATGTGATTCTCGTGAATGAGAGTCTGGGATTATATGAGGGCGGAAGGGATAGAGACGAAAAGAAATACCAAGCGTTCTCTAGAAAGGAACGCATACAGGTATCTCTTTAAATATATTTTCACTTCTCATAGCCTTCCTTTATCCCATATCACTCGCGAGATAAAGCGAACGGAGGGAGTCGATACAATGGCGCAGCGTCCAGCCTTCATCGACGTCCGTAAAGACATGTCCGTGGTAATCGCTACTGTGAGGCGAACTCTCACTCTGTGGCGATCGAGGCTGTCGTCGTCCAGTAGCGAATCACTTCCTGAGCAATGAGCTACGAGGCTCGGCCACAGCCGCAACCGGACTGGAAACTTTATCTTTGGAGGAAAACAAGGGTTCTCCCGTGGCTCTGTCCACAGAGCCCTTTTCTCTGTAATCACAGAAAATATTTTCGAAGGGCGAGTCGGTGGCGGAGCAGACCACGTACCTCATACTCTTCCTTCGGTGAGCTTTTTCTGCAATTCCTCTTCAGGTACCGCCTGATACTGCTCCTCGTCAAGAAGAGGCTCGTCTGCAAGGCCAGAGGAATGTGACAGTAGCCGTCCGGATTTTTGTTTGAGGTATAGCTTTGGTGATATTCTTCTGCGCGTCAGACGTTTACGCGGAGGAGCTTCCTCACTGATGGCTGATATTTCTCTTGCTCCTCTTTAGCGAGCCAACGGCTTCAATAGTTGCTTTGATCCGTTTTCATCTAATGTAATAAACGCCGGTGCGATATTGGTTCCCGTCGTTTCCCCTGCTTGTTTGAGGCTTGTCGGATCAATAATCCGAGGAGAAAATGGTAAAGCGCAGGAGATTTCTTTCGAGGTAGATGCAACTGCATCAGCTGGAATCATAAGTAATCTCAACGGCTTTCCGCGTGGCCGGTATTGCTTTGACAGGAGCCTCTTATAAGTGGGATTCTCCGTATTTCCCGTTTGCGTAGCCGCATTTTGTGGAAAGTACGCCGGAATTCTTTGAAAATAGGCTTCCACCCAGAAACAACCGCCTGCAAGATAAATAAGTTTAGACATCTTTCTCCTTTCAAACAGTAAAAATCAATCTGATTCCTTATAGTATCACATTTAAGTGAAATTCATTCTGTCTTCACCTTTCGATTATCAATTTTATAAATGGCCAGCAGTTGAAAGAGCAGACTGCTGTCTTTCGGATAGGACAGGTATCTTGCCTCCCAAAGGGGACGAGAACTTGTCCTTATATTTTCGTAGTCGAAAAGGAGTAGGGAACGGTTGGTAAAGGCGTAAACCAGAAAGGCTAGCTTTTTCTTGGAGCATGTTCTTCCCTGTCCTACGTTGAGAGGGAGCCATACAAATCAAAGTATTCTACGCCTTTTTCTTTCATACAGGAAAATTTCCACGAAGAGATAGTCCATGATGCCGTTACTTTTCCGTGCCGGATTATCACGCATCAAATCAATGCTGGCTTCTTTTCTCCATTACAAACGAAATTGGAGAAAGGCCTGCACTGTCCCTCGGAATCCAATACGCAGGCTATAGGGAGCAAAGAGAGATAGTCTTTTGTCAAAGAAGCCCAGAAAGCCTTTTCCTGCCTTCCGGAGAAAGCCAGGCATCCGATATCTTGTTCCAAATCCTGTAAAGGCATCGGAAAGAGGCGGGTACAGTACTTTAGAAGGATATATCCTTTATTTTCTATTTTATTGACTGCGGCACGGAACTTCTTGCCGGATTTTCCCACGAGATCAAAAAGTCGGAAGGGAACCTTCAGTCACTCGAACTTCATAAATTCATAGCCGCGTTATGGAGGAGCAGGTCAAATCCTGTCGACCTCATAGAAGAGCAGGGGTAAGATCTTCCGCTTCCCGCAGTAAAGGATGAGATGCAATGGGAAAATATTTTTCTTCCCCGATGGGTTCTCCAGACCACCGCTTTTCCGTCTTCTATGGAATTGAAAAGCCACTGCATATCTACTCCATTTTCCTGATAATAGTACAGTAGCTTATCGCCAAGGAAGGCCAGAGAAGCATTTAGACTGAAGTATTGGGAAAAGCTTTGCAAAAAGTTCTGAAAGCGTTCCTGATTGAATTTTTCTCCGAAGGAAAAATGTTATCTCTCTCCAGCATGCCCACGGCATATATGTAAAGCGTGGGAATCAGAAAATGGGCGAAAAAGATGAAGAGTAGTCCTAAAAGACTAAAGTAGAAAAATGGGAGCTTTGAGAGTATTATCTGTGCAGGAACTCCTTATGGAAAAATCAGAGCCGAGGACTATCCTTTTCCGGTATTGCCTGGAAAAGGTATAAAAGAAAAGAGTAATAAAAATGCTTCCACAGATATAGGAAGCTCAACTTTAAACGGTCTTGACGGGTAGAAAAGGCTTTTCTGGAGGTTCACTTTCTCCGGAAAAAGAGCAGCAGCAAACAACAGAGAGGTAGAGACTACTAGAAGAGAAGAGAGCCCCAGATTTGATATAGAAAAGACTGTCTACAGGCAAAGCAGAAGGGAAAAGGGGCTTGGCAAGGCGGCCTTTTCTTTTTCAAAGATCTTCCCAGGAAGAAAGAGCACCCAAAGAGCTTGACTGCCAGAGCAGCTGCCCTCTTATGGGATCCATTTGACAATCACAGGAATGCTATGGATTTCATCAGGAAGAATGGCGGTGGCCATCAGAGCCGAAGAAATTTGCCATAAAAGTGGCTGATGCCCTGTCCCAGTAGAGCTAAGCTTCGGCAGACGTAAAATTTCTGATTAATCTGTCCTCCCATACTTTTGATAAAGAAGAGGAGGCCGATGGCAAGGAATGATGTAATAAAAGATGCACGGAAAAAGCAGCAGCCAGCTTGCCGCCTCATTTCGATTTACGGAAAAATGTAAAAGACCGCTCATCATCATTAAATCAAAAGCTTCCGAGGCTTCGGGAATCATGGAGACGATACCGATACAAATGAAATAAAGAACAAAGGCAGGGTGCTCGAGAAACGCTGTAGCCCAGTGTCTCTTCCGCAGTAGAAGAAAAGCAGGAAACAAAGCCCCAATCAAGGAGGATGTTACGATTAAAGGCCCAGAATCTTTTCGACAGATTTCAAAAGTAAGACCAGTTTTTCTGGTAGAAAGAAAAGCAAAGTGCGAAGAATCAGGAAGCCAGAAGAAGGACAAAACTGTAAGGCTTTTAAAACATTTTTCTCGAACAAAAGCAAGAGCCGAAGAAGCAGAGAATACAGAGAGCCCGGACATAAAATAAGGCATCACCTTGAAATGCCCTGCATGGTTTCCTCCCCTTTATCCTCTTCGTAAATAGCTGCAGCGCAGTCCCACATCACAAAGACCAGCAAAGCCGAATCAGGTTGTTTAGGCTGTTGATAGTCCAGCTGCTTTCTATGAGCTCCACAAAGAAATCTTCTTTTTCAGCTCTTACAGAGGATAAAGCTCGTAAAGCATCATCGGAGAGCAAACCGAAAAGGATTCGATACAAGAAGACTAAAAATTTGGAGGAGACAGACTCGCTCAATATGCCTTTACTGCTCCGAAATGGTCTTCCCATTTTAATCAATTCCAAAAGCACCAAAATAGAAATGCTCAGAAAAAGAATGCTCTGAACATTCTGCCATTTTTAGAAATCAGTTTATTCAAATTTTTCCTCCTTACTAGAAACCGGAGTTTCTTTGCTCTATACGATTTTGTTTTACGTATATCCGCATGCTTGCTTGTTGCGGTAGATTGTAGCTGTATACCCTGCACCATATTTTTCTATCAGTTGGTTAAAATAAAGCGCTACTATCTTTTTCGGGATATTATGTCCCTGTCCTTTTTCTTTCCAGAAATTTGCCCTTTGGAAAAAGCTTTTGCAATAGCCATACTGTGCTTTTCGCCAATCATATCCTGTCTCCCACCAAAACCACTACAGAGTAGGCGCCTTTTCGGAAGCTCTTTCAGCACATCACATTTTCTCGTAAAAGGAGAAACCTGGACTTCCGTTTAAAAGGCGGAAGAAAGAGCCCCAAAAAGCGGTAGAGCCATTCCTCCAGATAGCAGGCATATGAGGAAGGAACTTTAGGACCAGAAAAGGAAATATTTCCGCTGTTTGCAGAACTCGGCTACTCTCTCCCGTGGCGACCGGCGTATTCCAGGGCGAGGTTCGCGCCGTCACTGTGCCCACCAAAAAGGCATTTCTCTATGGAAAGGGAGGAAAGGAGCTCATCCAGACTGTCGGAAAGATACGCAAAGCTTGCCTCTCCCTGCAGCTCTCCGGATTTTCCATGCCCCAAACTATCTACAAAGAGGAGCTTAAAACTTTTTCTCGAGAACCCTTTTGCTTTTGCAAAATATCCGCTTTGGCAGATTGTTTCCATGAAGAAGACAATAGGAAAGCCTTTTTCCCAGAATATCCACATGGATTCGTTCTCCTTTTACAATAAAAATTCCATTTTGAACTCCCTTGGCATAAAATTAGCATACTTGGTTTTATAAGAATGGCACTTGGCTTAACTCGATTTATTTCTATTCTCAGTTTTATTCGATTTACTCTTGGCTTTACTTGAGTTTCTCTCGGTTTTTACTTCGTATGCAAGGCGATAAGATTTTTATCCTTCCGTTTTCTCACCACGTCCATAATGCTGCCGTCTCTGGCTTCGATAATAGCAACCACCTTATCCTCGAAATTCCAGCGTGGCTGTTCACCACAGATCTTGTAGGGCAATATCTCGTAATTCCTCAATACTCTTTATGGGAAGCTTAACGGCACTGCAGCCTCCAAAAGATCCGGTCGCTGAGGATTAATGCGCTATTCCATAGTCGGTGACAACCACATCCACGGTTTCCGGAGTAGTAACTGTGGTTTACCGCATTTCGAATAGTAGGAATTCTTCCCTGCACCAATGGTGTGATGACAATAGTGCATTTTGCGCCGACAGCCGTATCCGGATGTCCTCCTTGAGCACCCATCAATTCTCCCTCGGAACTCATCACCACATTGCAGTGAAAATGGATATCCGCTTTCCAAAGTCCTAAAATCACAAAGTCCAATTTATTAACCACAGCACCTTACAGAATGGATCCGCATATTCCTTGGTGCTGATGGAAAAATCGCTTCGGATGGAAATCAGATTCTCGATAGAAGGCAAATCAAAGTCTCTGCATCCAAAGACAGGAAACCAAACCCTCATCCAATAAATCGCACATAGGCTTGGACATTCTCCGGCACCAAAGCCCATATGAATGTTTTTCTCCGCATTTTCTCCGAAAGACAAAGTGCCGTGGCACTGGCTGCACGCCTGATACCGGTTTTGAAAGGTGAAGCCCTCCTGTAAAATAGGGGGGTGGCGGCAATGAACTTTGCACAGCTTTCCGCCATCATCAGTTTTCTTCCTATCCGTCACAGGACGCCAGGCGGCACCGGTAGCGATTTTTCCGGATCTCCTATAGCATCCACCTTTAGCACTATAGTCCACGTCAGTCATACTGATATCTGCCGGAAAATTCGAGAAGGAACAAGACAATCAGTTAAAACCACCACATACTCAGCGTACTCCGCATCAATGGAGGAGTAAGAGAGCACACCGCAGTTGCTGTTTCCGCCGGTCCCCCGGCAATTTCCGTATTCATCACAGCTCGGGGCTCCGATAAAGGCAATGTCGATTTTCGTTTCTCCGCTTTCAATAGCCCGAACTCTGCCACCGTGGGAACGAGAATAGCGATTCCTTTTGCAGCTTTCCTTCACTGATGGCTTCTCCGATTTTTCCCCACCCCTGGAGCTTTCGATATGGGTTACAGGTACCGTCTTCTATCATGGGAACGAGCCCGTCCTGGGCTTTGCTGAGGAGCTGGCACAGATGGTAATGTTCTTAAAGCCCATCTCATGAATAGCCTGCATCACCTGCATAGCCACTAGGTCTCCTTCCCGAAAATGATGGTGAAAGCTGATGGTCATGCCGTCATGTGCGTTGCATTTTCGCAATACCTCCTGCAAATCATTCTCCAGCTTACTGCCGTCGCCACCGATTCGTGCTCTTATCTTTACTGCTGTCTTTCATAAGAATAGCTCGTCAAAATGTCTGCTTCCCGAAATACTGTTTTCCCGGTTTCCGCTCAAAACCGCATCCGGAATATCTCTACCCACCGCATTAATCATTTTGCACCTCCTCCAAAACGCCGGCAGCCTTTGCCAGAGCAAGGGTTCTTTTTGGCTCCGTCATAAAAGGCGATGTCTATCATTTTCCCGTCCACAGTAAATACGCCGATACCCTGACTTCGTTTCTCATCAATTTCCTGTACTACTTTTTTCGGCAAAGGTAATTTCCTCCGCACTTGGCGTATAGACAGCATGCACTACGGGAATCTGGTCTTGGATTTATAATGGATTTTCCCGTCAAAGCCCATGGTGTGAATCAGTTCCACTTCCTTTCGGAAGCCTTCCATATCCTCCAGATTGGTATAAACGGTATCAAAGCACTGTATTCCTGCGGCTCTGGCATGAATAATCATCAGTTGCCTTGCGCCGCTTAGCTCTACGCCGCTTCCGCTGATTCCGGTATGTAAATCCTTGGTATAATCTCCTGCGGATAAAGCTACCCGAAAAGTCTGTCCGATGCATGGCAAATTTCTTCCAAATGTACCACACCTTGGCAGACTCAATGGCCGCCATAAGAAGGGTGCTTCCGGAGCTACACCGGCTTCTTGCTCCGCCTTTGCTACTTCCGCTTCTACCAAAAAGAATATCCTCCTTGGATTCCGTCTTCGGAATACGAATGCTGTCACAGCCGGCAAAAGACGGCGCAGCGAATATCACTCCTTCCAAAAGGGGAGGGTATCGATGCCGTTAATCCGCACCACTTTTTCTGCGTTTTTGATAATCTACTTTTTAAGGCATGAAAGAGGGTAAACCTTGCAGCATCCTTTTCTCAAGGGCTACAGCATCCTCCAGATCGAAAAATCAAGGAGTCCGCCCGTAGATATAAGGATCCTTTAAAAGGTTCGGTTTCTGTGCGTTCAGAAACATCATGCTTCTTCGCAGACGATTTTTATGATTCATAGAGCAGATCCCCCAAGGAATATTTTCCGTTTTATCCTGACTGCGGTAAACAGCGGCCTGTAATCTTGCCAAAAGGATGTGGTCAAAGGCACCCATGTCCTCTACCTCCACGAGGGCATCCTGAATGCCCATTTTCGTAAAGGCACTGATGTACCAAGGCGACCATTCTGTCTCCGTACTCGTAGAGCACCTTGGACTTAAAGCTGCACTGTTCTGCCGCCGCTTCCTTTGGAAACGGTTACCAAGCAATCACATTTCTCCGTGGTGCCGGCACTGGCTGTTTTTGGATTTCCATAACGACTCCTTTCGACCCTTCCATCCTCTTCGGGGAAATCTGCATTGTTCAAGTACTATACATCTTTTTCGTGAAATCATGCTATTCTTCGCCGCATAGTATAGACCGATTAAAGAAAGAAGGGTGTGATTTTCTTGTGAAAAATATCAGATGGAGGAAGCCTTGGAAATAAAGGGATATTTTTCTGTGAGTTCGTTATCCAGCTCCATCATATGAAGGAGTCTGCTGGCTGAACCGGAAGGGTGGTTGGTACCTGCTTCCCAAGCTTCTACAGTTTTAATGGAAACGCCCATATAACTTGCAAAGTATTTTTGGGACAGGCCGGTAGAATTTCTGATTTTACATCATTTGCTCCATATACTTTAAGCGGAATAACGGTGACCCGATGTCTTTTTAATGAGGGAGTCTCTCTTTGGCATCTTCCAGTGCTTCATTCAGTCCGGATAAAATGCTGTCGAATACTGTTTTTTTACTCATTGTGTGCCTCCTCCAAGGTCTTTTTTAGCGTATCAATCATCTTTTTGATTTGATTTCGTTCTGCGTTGGAAAGATTGTCTTTTTCTTTCTTTCCATATACGGTAATCAGATATACCGTCTCAACCAAAAATAAAATCCACGAAGCAAACTCTGGCTCCTCCGCTTTTTCCTTTTTATCCAAAGAAATTTTCTGGCTTTTCGAAGCCCACCGGTTCCTTCTCATGATAGGATATTTTTCCGGATGTTCTAGAATACTAAGCTCCAATAAACGTAGGTCTTCATCATCAAAACCTAAGATGTCCCAATTTTTGGAAAACTCATTGGTCTGAATAAATGTTCTTGTCATAGTCTTGTCTCCTGATATGATACACCCTATTTAATAGGGCGTCAAAGAAAATGGAACTGATTTTACTAAGGAAAAAGAAGAGATGAATTAAATAAAAGAAGAGTATGTGTGATAATACATGAATCTATACAATATGTAACGAGAGTCTTAGATGCGGAACAGAAGATAAATAAGTGTATGGAATACAGGGGAATAATAAGATAAAATACCTGAGTAGGGTTACTTTTTAGAAACTTTATATAATTATTTTTTATGTTTTTGGGATTGGTGAGGTGATATAGGTTCAAATCTTTTTCGACAGAAAACAATATGTTGACAGTATAACACAAAAAGGAACAGGGACAAAGGGGATTTCGCAAATCTTTAGTCTGAAATTATGCGATTTCGGGAGGATAGAATGTTAGAAGGTTTAAAGAAGTTTTTTACTAAGAAAGAGGAGTCTAAATCTGAAAATCAAAGGAATGGTGGGAATGGAGTCGATTCCGAGAAGCATAGCAATGACAATGTAGAGCAGCAAGAAAACCACAACAGAGCTGAGCGAGACCCGCTTTACTCTGATGGCGAAAGCTATGCAGCTGTAGAGGATCGTTTATCTGTAGAAGGCCAACTCTTTGAAATGCCAAAGAAGGGGAGAAGGTTTATGCTCTGCATCGTGATGGAACTATTTCTCATCTAACGATTATGAAGATAGAAGAAGTGATGCATTAGCGGAACAAATAGAACAAGCAGAAACACCTGAAAAAGGATAAACCCGAAACACTCGGAAAAGCCAAGGGCAGAGAAGGTAAAGCTTTTCTTCTCTCGAAAAGATATTCTTTCTCCGGACTGGAAATATGCTGTAATCACGGATATTCCCTATCAGATTGAAGCGAGATGTAACCAAGCGGTGGAAAATCCCTATCTTTTTAGAGCTTAAGTCGCGTGTTTTTGAAAGACAAGGAGAGGGAGAGTTTCTGAATCTCTTCTTTTAGAGAGCTGGTACAGAAGTCATTATCTGGTGGCGATAGAGACAGACGGAAGCCTGCCAATGGAAGAAAAGGATGGCTCTGTAACCCTAGAGGCGGGGATGAAGCTCACCATCCCTCATGTAACGATGGATCAGGGGAGAATCAGCCCTTCCGGTGTTTACGGATTGGTTTGCACTAGGCGCCATGGATCAGCAAATGGGGACTATGAATCAGCAGATGGAGGCAGGGTGGAAAAGAGAAACCATGATTGCCGGTTTCCCTCAAATTGTGTCCATGCTACTAAGGGAGAAGGATTTGTGCATCAATCCCTATGGACCGCAGCTCTTCTATGTAAGCCCGGAGCTAATCCATAATCTAATGAGTTCGCCCTGGGATACCAAAGTGAGTTTGGTAAAGCGAAAGTACAGTCCGTGGAGTGAAGAAAGATACGGAGGTTCTGTTGGGCTATCCGGAGGAAAATGAAGAGTGGAAGCCTTGCATAGGAGACTTATATCCTTTGCAAAGACACATTCCGAGATTGCAATGCTGGATATGCTTTTTGAAAGTCCGACCCGGATGGGCACAAAGTCTTATCTGATTATTGTGGACATGCCGGAGGAGCATTGATCATAGAATGCTAACGTGCAATCTATGAAAGTTGTCGGGATCTTTTTGCACCGAGTCCCCTATATGGATTTTGTGACGCTGCAAAGAGGGATTTTGCAAAGGGTGTAAGAACCGGAGAACCTCTTTATGAAAGAACAAGAGAGATGAGAATGAATAAGGAGATTTTATTCATAAAGAAGATTGTAGATAAGTCGTGCCAAATATCCTTGGCATTTCTTGTGCTTTTATGCATAGCGATTGGCCTCTCGTTTATTACCGGAACGGGATGTAGAAGGAATACCGCTGTAGATGTAAAAAGTAAAGAAAAATAGTGGTCATCTTATCCGGATCCACCGACGATATGAGCTGGAATAAAGCAAATGTTGAAGGGATAGGAGGCTTGCAATCAGGAGAAGAATGCAAAATTGAATATCTTGAGAATGTAAAAAGAAAAGGATTATGAAAGGGTATTTGTAGAATACGCTGCGAAGAGATATGACTTGATTATCGGGCGAGGCTCTCAATTTAATGACTCCATAGAAGCGGTTGCTCCAAGGTACAAAAACCTTCTTTTTGTGTTATTAACGGCTCTATTTTTCGATATGGAAAATGTGCTTTCTTCAAATCAATGAAAAAGAGGCGGCATATATAGCATCCGTAATAGCGGGAAGAGAGACGGATACGGGTGTGTTTGCGGTGATAGGAGGGTATCCCAACCATTCTATGAAGAACTATGCTGGATGTATATGAAAAGAATGCCGTGAAAAATTGCAAAAGAAAGAGGCTTTAGCGAGGCTCGAGGTCTTAGGGCTTATACAAAACAGTTGGGATAATGTAAAGTCTGGGAAAAGAAGATAAGTGAGCAGATGTTGGAGGAGGATGCGGATATCCTTTTTGTTTACGCAAATAAAGTTTGCCTCAGAGCATTAGATGCACTCGGGATAAAAAAGCCCGAATGATAGGCTTTGTTACGAATCAAAATGAGTTAAATCGGGATAAAGTGATTGCTTCCGTTGTATTTGATTTTCAAAAATTATACGCATGGATTTTGGAAGAATATGCCAAGTCCTTTCCGGAAAAGAGAAGAATGTACCGTATCGGGATGAATCAAGATTTCTTTCATGTGAAGCAAAGACGGATAGGATTTCTACGATACAAGTCTTGACTTTCAAAAAGAGTCTTAGAAGACTTAAAGCAGGGGAAAAATACAATTGGATGAGGAATAAAAATGGCTCTTTGGAAAAGAATCTCAATTGCGCTGGTTTCGCTTTTAATCTGTGTGAGCCTGTTTGTCGGGACGGCTTCTTATGGCACGGTAAAAAAATTGATCTTACAAAAACAAAGAAGATGATATAGAGAATGTGCTGAATCTGATTGATATGAGCGTAACGGAGCAGCTGCTTCAATTTAATGCCATAGTAGATTCTTTCAGTGAGTCCCAATCAGTGAAAGAAATCTTGCGTATCGGGGAAAAGCAATCACAAGATAAAAATAAAGCTTACCTTCGTGATTTGAGCGCATCCTTTACTTCGGTGAGCGGTATTTATCTTTTAAATCAGGAAAATGGACTTGTTTTTGCTCGGAAAAAGAGCACTTTTGCCTAGAGAGGATGATTTTGCCCTTTCTTTGAGGAAGAAAAAAAGAGTCCGGAAAAAACAATGTATTTTGTAGGAAAAGAAGGGGAGTCTATTTTCTTAATTCGAAGTATAAGAGAGAAAGAACAAGTACTCGGAACGGTCATTTTGGAATTTTCACCGGATATTTTCACTAAGCTTTTAATCAATAACTTAAGTACATTTCGCCATCAATATACCTTTATTTTTGGATAAAGAGGAAAGGTTGTCTGTTCTAATAACAGCGTGAAAACGGATTATTTGGAAACGGTTCCAGAAGCGTTATGCAGCGGGAGAGCGGAGATTCAGTTTTACTTGGGATAAAAACAATATTTTGCCTGTGGGCAGCTAAATGGAGTTAGCGGTTGGAGGATTCTTTCCGTTATTGCTATGGATGATATTTTTCCGCAAATTGAGTTTTACAGGAAAAATATATCTCTTTGTCATTCTTGCTTTGATTATGGGGGTCATTGTCAGCCTTGTTCTTGCGTGGTCGGTAACCAAACCTTTACAACAGCTTTCCGAAGAGATGGGGAGTAGAATCGGGAAAATCTGGACAGTAGGATAGAATCGAAAAGGAAGGATGAAGTCGGAATTCTCATTGATTCCTATAATTATATGATTGGAGAAATAAAGAGACTTGTTAATGAAGTCTACGAAGAGAAGATGGCGCAAAAGACTGCGGAAATAAAAAGCTTTTGCAGGCACAAATCAATCCCTCATTTTCTCTATAATACATTGGATACGATCAACTGGATGCTTTTGGATAGAGGAGAAGATGATATCAGCGATATTATTGTAAACCTTGGAGATTTACTGAAATATTCCATTTCGGGAAGCAGCACAGAGGTCCCTTTGAAAGAAGAAATAAAGTATATTCAAAGTTACCTGGAAATACAAAAATGCCGAATGGAGGACAGATTGGAATATAGCATTTCCATTGCGGAGAATTGTATGGAATGCAGGTGTCCTAAACTGCTTTTTGCTAAACCTATTGTGGAAAAATGCCATTAAGCACGGCATAGAACCCCTTGCAAGAGGCGGAAAGATTGAAATAGAAGCTTTTTAGGAAGAGAAGGCTTAAACATCCTCTTGAAAGATAACGGGAAGGGAATGGAAGAAGAGGAAATTGAGAAAATCCAATCTGGAAAAAGCCAACATCGGATTGAATAACGTGATGAAGAGGATACAGCTATTATACGGGCCGGAATATGGAATCCGTATTCTTTCTAAAGTCAGTGAAGGAACAGAGGTGGATCTAAGGATACCGGCTTTGTTTGAGGGATTAGATTTATGAAGATTATGATAGTGGATGACGAACCGAAAATCAGGAGAGGGATGAAAACACTTCTGGAAGAACAAGATGGATTTGAAGTGATTGGAATTTATGACAATGCGATGTCTTCTCTTTTGGACATGGCTGAAAAACAGCCGAATGTTCTTATCACGGATATAAAAATGCCCGAATACAGCGGCTTGGACCTGATTGAGAAAATTCGGGAAAAAGATAAAAATCTCTATATCATCATTTTAAGCGGATACGGCAGCTTTAAGTATGCACAGAGGGCTATACGCTCGGGAGTATACTGATATTTGACAAAACCGACCAATCCCAGAGAGTTGATTTCCGTGCTCAGAGAAATAGAACTGAAAATAGAAGGGATAAACAGAACTGTTTCTAAGAGTGAAGAAAACGAATCCGTGGAAGTGGGAAACCTCTTAATCAGAAAAGCGCTGGATTATATAGAGCTCCATTATGCGGAAAAATCGGTTTAAAAACGCTCTCCGATGCGCTGTATATTTCACCGAATTATTTTTTTCCGATTTATTTCGGCGACATATGAAGGTGAAGTTCTCGGATTTTTGATAGAGTACAGATTAAAAGAAAGCCTGCATCCTTCTGAAAAACCGGAATATAAGGTATCGGAAATCGCCGAGATGGTGGGATTTTCGGGATTCGACTTATTTTAGCACAGTTTTCAAAAACATATAATCTAACTCCTCTGGAATATAAAAACACTAAGAATTGAAAAACTTATAAAAGTACTGTTTATTGTATACAATAAACCTCAAATCAGAATCAATATTCTGTAGATTTTTAATAAAATAGGTAAATAATCCTGTACGAAAAGAGATACATAAAAGATATACTCGAAGAAAGAAAAAAATTTAATAAAGGAGGCTAAATAATGAAAAGAAGTCTATTGGCTTTTTGTGCAGGAGTATGTCTTGTGGGAGCACTGCTCTCGGCTTGCGGCGGATCGGGACAGGCAAAAAGAAAGTAAAGCAGAGGCACAGAGAGCGTGAAAGAGGGAGATAAGAGCGATTATGCAGGGATGAAGATCGTGCTTATTCTTCCGGGAAGCATTGACGACCAGAGCTGGAATGCGAGCAATAATGCCGGTGCAAAGCAGTGTGATAAGGAGCTGGGAACCAAGATTGAGGTAGTAGAATCCGTTCCGGTAGAAGAATTTGAACAGACCTTTACCGAATACGGAGAAAAAGGGATATGACCTCGTGATGTCTGCAGGAAGCCAGTTTGACGAGGCTTGCGCAGCAGTTGCACCGCAGTATCCCAAAACGGTTTACACCGTAATTAACGGAACAAAAAGTGATTCCGAAAATATGGTTCCGGTATTCCCGAAGGAATATGAGGGCTCCTACATTGCGGGAATTATAGCAGGATACACTACGAAAAATGGAAATTTCGCCACTATGGGCGGTGAGTCCAATCTTGTTATGGTACACCTCTTAGACACTTATGAGGCGGCTGCGGTGGAAGTGGCAAAGAGTAGAGGTATTGCCGATGCAAAAGCGAATCGTTCTTTCTTAAACACTTGGACAGATGTATCTATCGGAAAGGCTATGACGTCTCAGATGATTGATAATGGTGCCGATACGGTTTTCTGCTACTCTAATGAAGCAACCTCCGGTGCAATCCAGGCTACAGCGGAAAAGAAAGCGAAATTTGTCGGTTTTGCCGCAAATAAAAATACGGAAAGTGACTGTGTAGTCGGTTCTGTAGATATGGCTTTGGGCAAATGTATATCCTGGATTATCAAAGGAATTAAGAGCGGAGAATTAAAAGGTGCACAGGAAGTCGTGTGAAAGAAGGTGTATTTGAAACTATCCTTACCGACCAGTGCTCCGATGAGTGTAAAAGCGGCAGTAGAAAAAGCAACAGAGGATATTACTGCAGGAAAGCTGGATTTAAAGCAGTATTTCTCTAATTAAGATAATATCGCGTTAAGATGAAACGAAACATGCTATAGGTTTCGGACAAGTGAAAAAAATCATTTTCTACAGTTCGGTGTAAAGGGCAATGTTTTTCGGCATTGCCCTTTATCATATCAAGATTCGGGCGTCAAAAGATTAAAAATACTTTTGCAAAAAAAGTGTATATCGAATTTTGCATTTTTTTGACAGCTATCTATTAATAGATATTTCGGGGAAGCTTTTTATGGAGAAAAAATACTGGTCGAGTTAAAACACGTTTCCAAACGATTTGCCAAAAGTGCTTGCCAACGATGATGTGTCTATGGAAATAAAAGAAGGAGAAGTTGTTGCTCTTTTTGGGAGAAAAACGGCGCAGGGAAAAAGTACCATTATGAAAAATTTTATATGGTCTTTATCATGCCACATCCGGAGAGATTTTTATTCATGGTGAAAAAGAGATATCAGTTCCCCTAAAGAGGCCATCGCTTCCGGAATTTCCATGATTCAGCAACATTTTTCGCTGATTCCGGCACATACCGTTACAGAGAACATCATTTTAGGGCATTGTAAGGGGAAAAATTGACTATAAAGCAAAGGAGAAGGAAATTCAGGATCTTGCGGATAAATACCATTTTGCGGTAAATGCAGGAGAGTATGTTAAGAATCTTACTGTTGGGGCTCAGCAAAAAGTGGAAATCTTAAAAGCCCTGTACTTGAATTCTAAAAATTCTCATCATGGATGAGCTGACATGCGGTTCTGACTCCGCAAGAAGCGGAAATTCTTATGCAATTCGTGAGAGAGTACGTTGCCAAGGGAAATTCCGTAGTCTTTATTACCCATAAGATGAAAAGAAGTTATGGAGGTATCCGATCGAATTATTGTTCTTAGAAATGGAAGAGTCAGCGGAACCATTAATGAAGAGGAAGTAAAGAGCGTTAAAGAGACGGAATTGGTCAATATGATGATTGGACATGCTTTTAGAGGTCTTGAAATCGCCGGGAGGAGAAGAGGAGAATCCGAAAGTGAGATTTTTCCGTTTCTCACTTTGAGTATTATTCCCAAGGATGAAGTACCGATTCTATCCGATGTGAGTTTTGAAATTCGGGGAGGAGAGGTTCTGGGCTTTGCTCGGCGTTTTCAGGAAATGGACAACAGGAGCTATGTGAGGCGATTTACGGTGCACGGACGATAAGTACCGGAAAGATTGTTTTTGGACGGAGAAGATGTCACCCATTTATCCATAACGGAAAGAATTCGTAAGGGAATCGGTTATCTCGCTTCGGACAGATATAAGTACGGAATGGTCTCGGACATGAGTTTATCCGAAAATCTTATGTTGAAAGCCAGTTATCTGGACAGATGGGTAAAGCATGGCATTATCCAATGGAAGAAAGTGAATCAAGATACGGAAAAGATTATTACTGATTATAAGGTGAAGGCACCGGATTATAGTGTAAATATAGGCAGTCTTTCAGGAGGGAATCAGCAGAAATTGGTAGTAGCCAGAGAAGTAGATATGGGAAGAAATCTGGTTATCTTCGATCAACCGACGAGAGGCTTGGATTTGGGAGCAATCAATTATGTTCATAAGACCATTTTAAAGGAAAAGGAGCTTGGAAAAAGTATTTTGTTGGTGTCTACCGAACTGTCGGAAATCTTCGCTCTTTCCGACCGAATTGCTGTTCTGTATAAAGGTCGTATTATGGGAATCTATAGGAATGGGGAAATAAGCACGGACCGAATCGGACTTTTGATGGCAGGAGTAGGGGAAAAGGAGGTCGGCAAATGGATAAGAGAGAGCAAAGAAAGAAGCTTTCTTTCACAAATACGCAAAGTATTTTTGATGTACTTTTTGGACGATTCTGGCAATTATATTGGGGCTTGTGGCGAGTTTCATCTTTTACCGCTTCTTGGAGTAAATCCCTTTTATGCCGTTTCCGTAATGTTTTCGGAAACCTTTTCCAGCACCTTCAATATGGGAAACATCCTGATTAAAAACGGCACCGCTTATCCTGACCGGACTTGCTTTTGCCTTTACATACAAGGCAAATCTGTACAATATCGGTGCACAGGGTCAATTTTATGCAGGATGTATCTGTGCTTCTACAGTCTCCCCTCAGTCTTGGCGGAAAAATGCCCGGATTTATAGTGATTTTTATTCTCGCTCATTGCGGCAGTGCTGGGAGGCGCAATCATCGGATTAATCATCGGCTTTTTTTGAAAGCAAAGTTCAATGCGAACGAGTTTTTTTAATCAGTATGATGTCCACCTATGTGATTCAGTATGTGATGCAACTCCTGCTGAGAACTCTTTACAGGAATCCAAGCATGAGTACTTAAAAAAACGGACTATTTGGATAAGAGTACTTGGTTACCCAAGATTTTACCGGGAACTTCAGTTTCTTTGGGAATCGTATTCTCTGTACTTACAGCCATTATCGCTTGGTATATTTTTATATCGTACCTCTATGGGATATCGGATTCGTGTAACCGGCTTAAATCAGGATGCCGCAAGAATGTCCGGAATAGCACCTAGAGGCAGTATATGATTGCCTTTGCGATTAGCGGTGCTATGGCAGGCCTTGCTGGATTGGTAGAGGTAAACGGAATGCAACATATGCTTCTCACCGGTTTTTGACACACAGATCGGATCTTACGGGATAGGGATTGCTATCCTGGCCAATGCCAATCCTCTTGCGGTAATTCCGGCTGCTCTTCTCTTCGGATTTTTGCAGGTTGGGGGTACGGCTTTGGGGACATGCTTCCGATGCGCCGGCCAGCGTAATTGATTTGTTGCAAGGTTTTGTCATGCTCTTTGTGCTGATGTCTTTTCTTCTTTAGACGTAAGATAGAGCTCGATAGATTGAAAAAGAAAAAGTTGCGGAAGGAGGGAAGTAGCATGAATAACTTGACCAATTTGTTAACAAGAGCCTTTTTTTATGAGTACCCCTTAGTTCTCGGAGCTTTAGGTGAGGTTATTGCCGAAAGAACCGGAATGATGGTAACGGCAGTGGAAGGAATCTTTTGATTGGAGCATGGGGCGGCTTCATCGGCGCCTATATTTCAGGGAATATTTGGCTGGGCTTTTCTTATCGCGATGTTCTGCGGCTTTGACGGTCGCTGCATTATATGCATTAACGACAGTGTATATGAATCAGCACCAGATTGTGATGGGAACTGCCATTGCCATTTTGGTAAGCGGATTTTGCACTTTTTTCTACCGCGTTATTTTCGGGATTCAGACGACTCCTCTTAAGGTTTTGGTACTCCCGAATATGGAAATCCCGATTCTAAGTAAAATCCCGTTTTTAGGCGCGATTATTTTTTCTCAGAATATGATTACCTACTGCACGTATATTTTGGTGCCGATTGTATTTTTTATTATCTTTAAAACCTCTCTGGGGCTTACTCTTCGTTCCTGCGGAGAGAATCCGGAAGCAGTAGACGCGGCAGGACTGAATGTGCGGCTCGTGCGATTCGGAGCTGTGCTTGTAGCAGGATGTCTTGGCGGAATAGCGGGTGCTTATTATTCTTTATGTAATGTGGGGATGTATACTTCGGAAATTATCAGTGGAAGAGGGTGGATTGCTTTCGGAATCTGCTTTTTAGGAAACTGGAATCCCTTAGGCGCTTTAATTTTCGGTATTGTATTCGGAATTTCCGAGGCAATCGGCATATATGTTAAGGCGCTAGGGCTCAGCACGATACCCAGTGAATTATTTAGTGCTTTACCGTATATCCTTGTAATAATCTTTAACGGTATGCAGAAAGGAACTCAGAGTTCGAAATCGATTGGGAGCTAAAGTATCTTAAAGAAAAATTAATGCACTTCCGTGTTTCCTTAAAGAAAAAGAGCGGAAAATTCTAACATCTAACATTAGGAAGTGTGTCAGTGTCTTAAAGAAGTGTGTAGCGACTTAAAGATATGTGCGGCTGCTTAAAGATTTTTAGAGAATAGAGTAGTTATTCATAAAAGAAGGGGATGTAGCCTTTGCTATGTCTCCTTTTTCATTCTGAACGAGTGCCGTTCACGTTGCGAGACTTTAAACCGGTATCAGGTGACGACAAAGGAAGTAAAAACCAAAGAATATAGATTGAAATTCATAGCAAAAGTCAGAACAAAATCGTTAAAATAGTATAGGCTTAAAAGATCGCTTATAAAGGGAAGATCTAGAATCGGAAAGTTAGAACTGAAAGAGTTAGCATCGAAGAGCTAAATATAGAATAGCTCGAAGAGAAAGGAAGAAGAAAAATGCAGGCTTTTTGAAAAACGAAAAATATTGAAATATCACTAAAACGCTACGGGATAGATGCTTTATCCGCTATGGCACAGGGGCTTTTTGCTCCCTCTTAATCGGCACTATTTTAAATACGATAGGGCAACGCCTCGGGAGTTTCCGCCTTAACCCGAGTGGTGGCTACTATCGGCGGGAGTGGATTACACTGTGGGTGCTATGGCTTCCGCAATGAGCGGGCCTGCGATGGCTACGGCTATTGCCTATGCCTTTGCAGGCACTCCGTTGGTTCTTTTCTCCCTAATTACCGTGGGCTTTGCTTCCAATGCTTTGGGAGGAGCCGGAGGACCGCTTGCCGTCCTGTTTGTGGCCATTCTTTCTACAGAAATCGGTAAGGCGGTTTCTAAAGAAACAAAGGTGGATATTTCTGGTGACACCTCTTGTGACGATAGGCTCCGGAATGCTGTTCTCCGCTCTTTTGGCACCGCTTATCGGTAAAGCGGCCATTCAGGTAGGAAGCCTCATCATGTGGGCGACGGAACTGCAGCCCTTCTTTATGGGAATCCTGGTTTCGGCTCTCGTGGGTATTGCCCTCACCCTTCGATTTCCTCTGCGGCTATTTGTGCTGCTCTAGGGCTTACCGGTCTTGCAGGAGGGTGCTGCTAGTGGCAGGCTGCTGCTGCGCAGATGGTGGGTTTTGCAGTGATTTCTTTTCAGGAAAATGGAGTATCCGGGCTTGTTTCTCAAGGCTTGGGAACTTCCATGTTGCAGATGGGAAACATCGTAAAAAAATCCGAGGATTTGGATTCCTGCGACCTTTGCATCCATGATTACAGGACCCTTGGCGACCTGCATTTTCCATTTTGAAAATAATGGACCTGCGGTGACTTCCGGTATGGGAACATGTGGACTCGTAGGCCCGATCGGTGTATATACCGGATGGCTAAAAGGCGGTAGAAGAGGGCGGCAAAGTCCGCTGTAACAGCGATGGATTGGATTTCTTTACTGATTCTCTGCTTTTATTCTTCCGGCTATCTTATCCTTACTTTGTTCCGCCTTTTGCCGGAAAATGGGATGGATTAAGCCCGGAGATATGAAATTGACTTCTTAAAAAAGAACAGGTAGAGGGAGAAAGCAATGAAAACGAGAGAAGAAGCAATACAATTCGGATTGTCCTTTCCGGATAGCTATATAGACCGTCCTTTCCGTACAGCGGATTGGGAGTTGATTCGTTTTCGGGAAAAATAAAAAGGCTTTTCTGCTTATCTACGAAAGAAATGGTTTAGTGAACCTGAATGTCAAGGTCCATCCGGAATGGCGAGATTTTTGGAGGAGAGTTTACCCTGCAGTGCAACCTGCATATCATCAGAATAAAGAGCATTGGAACACGATCCTTTTAGACGGCAGTATTCCTGAGGAGGAACTTCGGAGAATGATTTCGGAAAGCTACAGTCTCATTTCCGACTCTCCCACAAAAACGGATTTACGAGGCGGTGAAGAAGATTCCTAAGGGTAAGGTAGCCACTTATGCGCAGGTAGCAGAGATGGCGGGAAATAAAAGATGTCCCGTGCCGTGGGAATGCCTTGCATAAGAATCCGGATCCGGGAGAATATCCCTTGTTTTCGAGTTGTGAATTCCAAGGGGAGCTAGCTCCCTGCCTTTGCCTTTGGGGAGAAGATGAGCAGAGAAACGTCTAGAGGAAGACGGAGTGGAAGTGAAGGACGGAAAAGTGGATCTAAAGAAGTATGGAATAATAAATTAAAAAGTAAAAGCGGACTCAAAGAAGTATGGAATGGGAATCAGAAGCTACAAAAAGGGAAAAAGTGGACTTCCTAAATTGCTATATGAAAAAGAAATAGGAAAGTAAACATTGGATTTTTCTAAATAAAGAATTGAAATTAAAAGAACAGAACTTGTTTTTTTGAATCAATATTCCTTGTTTAAGAGGAACGTTTTGAGAACTAGATAATTTTTAGTTTGTCGAATAGAAATAATTATTTTCAAACAATCCTTTTTATTTTGTGATGAAAAGATGAAAGAAAGATGTCGGATTTTTTTAGTAGAACAAGAAAAAGCAAATTATCCTTCATGTGGATATGGACGCCTTTTTATGCTTCCGTGGAGATGCGAGATAATACTGATTTGAAAGATAAACCTTTGATTATCGGTGCAAAACCCACGGAGCGGGGAGTGGTGGCGACTTGCAATTATGAAGCAAGACGCTACGGTGTACGTTCCGCCATGAACAGTAAAGAAGCCTTTCGGCTCTGCCCGAAGGCTGTTTTTTTCTGTATCCAGATTTTGAGAAGTATAATGCGGTGTCAGAGGAGCTCCATGACATTTCTGGAAAGCTATACCAAGCAGGTGAATATATTGCCTTGGATGAGGGCTATCTTGATTTAACGAGAAGTGGCCAAGGATTTTTCCGAAGCGGAAAAGAAATCGGGCGGGAAAATTCAAAAGGCGGGTTGCGGAAGAGTTGAAGCTCACCTGCTCTGTAGGAATTGCCTACGGGAAAACAGCAGGCAAAGACCGCCAGTGAAGAGAAGAAAACCAAACGGCTTTTTTATGATTCAAAGAAGAGAGAGTATGTAGAGCTTTTGCGGGACAGAGATGTTCAGGGCGCTTTTTCACGGTAGGGGCAAAAACGGCGGAAAAAGCTCTATTCCTTTGGGATTTATACCGTGAAAGGATTTACAGGAAAAAGAAGGAAGTCCTTCGCCTTCTGGGAAATCAGGGAAAAAATGCTTTTGGGAGCTCTCCTACGGTATCGACCATCGACGGGTTGTTCCTTATCGTCCCGGAGGACACCCAAAGCATCAGTAAAGAAATGACCTTTTCAGGAGGATGTGACGGACTATTCCTTTTTGGATGATGTGCTGTTTCTCTATCCTTCAGCGTGAAAAATCGGGCGAAGCGATACGGGCTTTATGCAAGAGGCGTTTCTCTGAAAAATCACATTTGCGGATATGAAAACCATTACTCGTTCTGCCCTCATTTCCGAAAGCACCCAAAGTGCATTTTTCCTTATATAAAAATGCCTCTGCTCTCTTGCAGCAGATTCCGAGCGCAGAGTTCGGCTAATCGGAGAAGGATTTTATCATTTGAGGAAAACGAAGGAAGACAGCTTAGCTTTTTCCGACATTTTCACGGAAGAAAAAGAGCGGGAAGAAAGAGAGATGGAAGAGCGATGGCAGCAACTGGAGGCTCGCTACGGCAATATGTTTCAGGACAGAAAGACCACGATTCTTTCCGGAGAGAGGGTGTATGATTTGATTGAGGAGATGCGAAAGTTTGGAGGAAAAGATTGACATTTGTAACGTGGTAGGTTACGATATAAGTATGATTAAATCATTTGTCCATAAAGGCTTGCAGGAATTTTTGAGACAGGAACAAAAAGGAATTCAAGCAGAACACAGTGCAAAGTTGGCAGAATCTTAGATGAGGTTGGATGCCAGTATATGTGCACGAGATATGGATTTACCAGTTATAGATTGCATCAGCTTAAGGGTAATATGCAGGATTTATGGTCTGTGACGGTAAATGGAAGTGGAGAATAACTTTTTATTTTGAAGGGCAGGATGCCTATTTAGTGGATTATCAAGATTATCATTGATTGAAAGTAAGGAGACCAACTATGAAGAGAAAACCCGACACATCCGGAAACTGTATTTTTTTGAGGATGTTCTGAAACCATTAAACTTTATCGATTACAGAAGCTGCCGGAATGTTAGGGATTAGCAGAAAAGCTCTTTTCTGAATTTGTTCATGAAAAGGTCTCTCTGAGTCCGGAAATGGCGATTCGTATTAGCAGAGCCACCGGAACTTCTGTTGAAAGCTGGATGAATATGCAGCAAAAAGCTTACCATCTGGGGAGGCAGAGCAGAATATAGTCAATAATGTTATTATGTTTCCAGCTTGTCCATGGATAGTACAATGGCGTTATAGAGGAATATATCGTTTATGGAAAAAACTAGAATAGAAAGAGCAATAGAGTACATCACAAAGTTATTTCAGGGAAATGGGGATGGGCATGACCTTTCCCACAGCCTGCGGGTATATAAAAATGCGATGTCGATTGCCAAAGCGGAAGGGCAGGGAGAAGAGGAAATGATTGCCCTTTCTGCCATTCTGCATGACTGCGATGATCATAAGCTTTTCCATACGGAAAAATAATGCCAATGCCAGAAGATTTTTGGAGCAGGAGAAACTTCACCGCATAGAAACAAGTGTTTAGTCTTGCTACTTTGTAATTGTGTTCATTTTGTTAATTGTGTAGATTCTGTTAATTCTATTTATGCTGTATTGAAATTTAATTTTACCGATGTTAGATTGTGCGTACATAGGATGGTTGGACCATCTTCACAGGGCAGTTTGCCCTTTTTCCTTAATGAACAGGAGGAATCTTATGAAAGCACATGAAATTCTGAACAATCCCTTTTTAAACAAGGGGACGGCATTTACCATGGAGGAACGTGAGAAATTAGGGACTGATCGGACTTTTGCCTCCCCACGTGCAGACCATTGAAGAGCAGGCGGCACAGACCTATGCTCAGATGGAAAAGAAGGAAAATGACCTGGAAAAGCGTCTCTTCCTCATGCAGATTTTCAACACCAATCGTACTCTTTTCTACTATCTTTTTCCAAGCATTTGGCAGAATTTAACCCTATTGTTTATGATCCCACGGTTTCGTTAACCATCGAGGGGCTATAGTGATCTTTTTGTGGATCCTCAGTATGCGGCTTATTTGGACATTAACCATCCGGAAAATATTGAAAAGACCTTGAAAAACGCCGCAGGAGACAGGGAAATCCGTCTCATTGTGGTAACCGATGCGGAAGCTATTCTCGGAATAGGGGACTGGGGCACCAATGGTGTGGATATTTCCGTAGGAAAGCTGATGGTATACAGCGGTGCCGCAGGAATTGATCCGGCCTGTGTTCTCCCCTTGGTTATCGATGCCGGTACCAACAGGGAAGAACTGCGGAAACAATCCCAACTACTTGGGGAATCGGCATGAGCGAGTGAATGGAGACCGCTACTATGCTTTTATTGACCAATTTGTAGAGACTGTTGAGCGTCTTTTTCCCCAAACTCTATCTTCATTGGGAGGACTTCGGTCGTGAAAATGCTGCGAATATTTTGGAAAAAATATCGTACCAAGATCCCAACCTTTTAATGATGATATTCAAGGAACAGGAATCGTAACCTTAGGCGGAGTATTTCGGGGCAATGGCCATCAGCGGACAGAAGCTTAGGGATCAGGTTTATCTTTGTTTTTGGCGGGGGTACGGCAGGAGCCGGTATTGCCTCCCGTGTACACAGAGAAATGGTGAGAGAGGGCTTATCCGAGGAAGAGGCTACCAGCGTTTCTTCATGGTGGATAAGCAGGGACTTACTCTTTGATGATATGGAGGATTTAACACCCCAGCAGAAACCTTTTGCGAAGAAAACGTTCCGACTTTCCCGAAATGCAGACAAATTAACGGACTTGGCAGAGGTAGTAAGAACGGTAAAGGCGACGATTCTTGTAGGGTACCTCTACGCAGCCAAATACCTTTACTAAGGAAGTTGTGGAAGCGATGTGTCAGAATACTGCGCGCCCCTGCATTTTCCCCTTGTCCAATCCGACAGAACTGGCAGAGGCAACGGCGGAAGACCTGATTACCTGGTCAGACGGAAAGGCCTTCGTAGCAACCGGTATTCCGGCAGACCCTGTTTCTTATAAGGGTGTGGAGTATATCATTGGGCAGGCAAATAACGCCCTGATTTATCCCGGACTAGGGCCTTGGGATGCTGGCTTCGGAAGCAAGTCTCTTAACCGATGAAATGATTGCGGCAGCAGATTCCTTGTCCGGTATTACCGATATCACAAAGCCCGGTGCACCGGTGCTTCCTCCTTTTTAAAGTATGTGGGCGAGGTTTCCATTAAGGTAGCGGAAGCGGTGGCAAAGAAGGCAAAGGAGCAGGGACTTGCCCGTGCAAAAGAGCAGGATATGGAAAAGGCGGTAAGGGACTTAAAGTGGTATCCGGAATATAAATAAAGGAGGAGATAATGACGGTATTTCTCACCTCGATACAAAGTATTATTCCGATTATCGTGATTATCGCTCTCGGCTACATTTTGCAGCTAAAAGGCTGGTTTTCGGAGAGCTTCGGACCGAATCTGTCCCAGCTTATTATGAATGTAGCTTTACCGGTTTCCATTTTTGTCTCGGTATTAAAGTATCTTACCATAGATAAGCTCATCAGCCTTTCGGGAGGCTTGCTTTACACCTTTGGAGCCTTTGCTTTAACCTATATTTTCGGCTTTTTGGCGGTAAAGCTATGCGGAGTTCGTGCCGGAAGACGGGGAACCATGATTAATACCTTTGTAAATGCCAACACCATTTTCATTGGGCTTCCCTTAAACATTGCTCTTATTGGAGAAGAGGCTCTACCCTATTTCCTGATTTATTATATTACCAATACGATTTCCACCTGGACCTTAGGGCGTTTATATCATGACCTCGGACAGTGTGGGAGGGAAAAGAAAGAGGGACAAAGTTTGACTGGAAGAAGCTTTTACCAGCTCCTCTTGTGGGCTTTCTGATCGCTTTGGATTTTTACTTTTAGGAATTTCAGTGCCCGCATTTTGCTGAAAAATACCTTGACCTATATCGGGAATATTGTAACACCCTTGTCTTTGATTTTACATTGGAATTATTCTTGCAAAGGCGGGGCTTAAGAGCATTCACTTAGATAAAGACATCTGTAGTTGCGGTGGTGGGGCGTTTTATTCTTGCCCCCGCCATCATGTATGCTTTACTTTTTCTTTACAGGAAGAGGACTGCCAACAAAGGAATTCAATACCTTTGTGATTCAGTCAGCTACACCGGCTCTTGCAGTTCTCCCATTTTGGCCAGCCAAGGAGACGGAGATGTAGAGTTTTTCCACCAATGTGGTGACCATCAGTACCGTGCTTTTTATTCTTGTTGTGCCGATTCTTCATGACTTTGTTGGGCTAAGCGTTTCAATCATACATTGAGAGCTGAGGATTTTTAGTTTGGAAAAAGCCTATAGGAGGCAGTAAAAAGAGCGGTTTCCGCTCTTTTTTGTATTTTTGTTCCTAAGCAAGAACTTGAAAATATTGAAGTATAAACATAGAATTTTTGTATGAGAAATCCTGTTAAAAGGATGAACGTAAATATATACATAGATATATACATAACTATATACACATATGAGAGGAGCTTTCTTTGCTTGAGGAAAATGAAGGAAGACAGCTTAGCTTTTTCCGACGTTTTTCATGGAAGAAAAAGAACAGGGAAGAAGAGAGTTGGAAGAGCGCTGGAGGCAAATGGAAGATCGTTACGGAACTTTGTTTCAGGATCGAAAGACAATGATTCTTTCCGCCCTCCTACATGATTGCGATGATCATAAGCTTTTTCCATACGGAAAAATAATGCCAATGCCAGAAGCTTATTGCAAGAGGAAGGAGCTTTCCGAAGGGGGAATTGAGGAAATGAATTAAACATTGAAACTGTAAAAATAGTTTTAATTTTTCCAGCTCATTTCTTAAATAATTCCGAGTGAGTTCCAAGACGGTAGAGTATGAGGACAAGAACGTCATTTTGAATTTCGTATACTAACAACCAATCCGGTTCAATATGACATTCTCTTGTACCCTTATACTTACCGGATAGGGTCATGGTCTCGATATTTTTGCCTCTAATATGCCGCCTTCTGCTAGAATATTTACTACATCGAAGAGTTTATTTAAATCTTTATTCTGTTTTTAGCGAGTTTAAAAATCTTTCTTAAACTGGTTGGTGAACTTGACTTCGTATTTCATACTTCCAAAAGCCGCCTTGAGATCATCCATGGTTTTATAGGATTTTACGCTACTATCTAAGGCAATACGGCGTCCTTCCTCGATAGCAGTAGCCGTCTCTTCATTTGGAGTATCCAGTTTTAAAGAAAAGGGAATCCCGTTTTTCGCGGATAGTTGTTCTAAGAAATATATTGATGGCGGTAGTCATATTCAGTCCCAGCTTGGAAAATATTTGATCCGCCTGCTCTTTAATATCCTTATCGGTTCTGATGTTTAAATTTAGTTGTTGCCATGCAAAGTACCTCCAATCAGATATTTCTAAATTGCTTTTTTTCGCTTATTGACTTTATGATAGGATACATCAAAAATTCGTTTGTTATCAATACATTGTCATTATAAAAACGAAGTAATCAGTTCATCTAAGTTTCTTCAACCATAAAGAATAGGAAGTATATAGATTATTTTTCGTTTACTTCAGTAAGAATTTCTCCTTTAATTTGCACATGGTCTCGGCTCCTCTTCGGTATTTCCTCTTTTAGATCCTTTAGCCCCTCTATAACCGCTATTGCTTCACACATCTTTTGTATGGTTTTTCCATAATATTCAATATTCATAGCACAAGCCCCCGTAAATGTTTTGCACCCGCCCCTATTTCTTTCTTACTTTCCGGATTGTGTTAATTCCGTCTTCATGAAATCTGCACTTTTTTTGCAGACTCTTTTATAGAATCTTTTGTCCACCCAGTTTCTCCTTTAGGGCGGGAACATCCACTCCGGCATCGCCCATCCAGTAACTATCTAATTCAAAAGTTTACATAGCGGGGATCGGTTTCTTCTATCAAAATGTCATTCTATAGCGGAACTATTATAAGTTGCCTTTCATTAAATTACAATTGCTGCAGCAGAACTTGAAAATAAGAAACGATAAGCATACAATTTACTGAGACAAACTTTTCTGCAATATATTTTTGTCTCTATAACTCAGAGTGGTCCTATAGTTTAGTTTTTAACCTCTAGGACTCAAAGCAGAATGGAATTTACACAGGAGAGGAGTTTTTATTTTGCGCGATTTCTTGAAAAAATATGCTTTGGTGCTTCTGATCGGCGGAGTTTTTGAAAGTGGTGGCGGTGAGTCTTTGGCTTACGAAAGCAGAATCTTTTTATCTTTTTCAAACTTTAGCTATATCGGAATCTCACTATCTTTCGGACTTTTCTGCTCGGAAGAAAATATCCCATGCCCGCTCGTGTGTACAGCTTCTGGTTGGACTGTATATGCTTGTTTATTTAGGGCTTATCAACCGGGAAAATATGCAAATTGAGGGCTTCTGGTACTATCTTTATTTACCGGTGTTTTCGAGGCCGCTACCATTCATTATGCAGTGTGCGAAAATCTTCGGGCCTTTGATTTTTGGAAGAGGCTTCTGCGGCTATGCCTGTTGGACTGCTATGGTTTCTGGATTTTTCTGCCCTATAAGACGAGAGTGCTTCCCGGAAAAAAATATCGGATGGATTCGCTATCTGACTTTTGCCTTTGGCTTTTCCTCTTTTGTTTCCGCTTTGTTTCTTTTGAAGGTAGGAAACTTGGAAAGGATTATGTTTTGGGCATTTTCCTTATCGGGAAATCTTGCCTATTATCTTGTGGGATAGCATCTGGCCTTTTCTTTTCAAGGATAATCGGGCTTTCTGCAAATATATCTGTCCGGTTACCGTATTTCTAAAGCCCTATGAGCTATTTTTCACTGGTACGGATTCGTTGTGATAAGACGAAATGCATTTCCTGTGGAAAAATGTAAGAAGGTCTGCCCCATGGATGTGGAGATGACGGACAATTCCAGGAAGAGAAAAAACGGGACGGACTGCATCCTTTGCATGGAATGTGTAAAGGTCTGCCCGAAGGGGGCGCTGTAAGGATAATGCCTTATCTTATAATCACTGAAACCATTTATTAAAAATAGAAATGCAACAGTATGATATGCAAAAGTATGTTATTGCATAATACGATATTGCATTTTGTTCCATTGGAATGGATTATTCTAATTTAAAACCGCTCTATAGTTTTTGATTTTTTTACTACATAGCACTAAATTTATTATAGAAATGAATGCTAATCATTGCAAAATGCATTCATTTTTGGTATATTTCATATATACATGAATGTAGATAGGAGGTGAGAACAATGGCTACAATTACAGTACGAATTAATGACGAGGATAAAAAGTATTAGACCAAGTGGTAGAAGAGATGGGCTTGAATTATTCCACATTTTACAGTATTTATACGAAGAAAGTTTTTACGAGAAAGACGAACCTTTTGAAGTATCTGCCAGTGTTGACCCATTCTATTCAGAAAGCAATAGGCGTTCGCTGAAAAATCTATAAAGGAATTGCGTGAGGGGAAAGGGCAGGGGCGCATGAGCTCATAGAGGTGGATGATGAGATAAGAATACAAGGAGATAAGCAATGACTTCAATCAGTATTACTAAGGCAAGAGCAAAGCTTAATCAGATTGTTTCAGAA
>BNJT01001152.1_pt1 | contig 35943 bp, 37 predicted proteins | sample 8540491 | NCBI WGS metagenome assembly BNJT01 (sample SAMD00202455, study PRJDB9452) | human saliva metagenome | host: Homo sapiens | reverse complement strand
GCCGATCGCCATTAATATTTTTTTACATTTTCTCATGCCTATGGAAATTAGAATCAATATTAAACCACCAATTTGCATACTACACTTGGCAGATGAGGTTTCATGTTGCAAATATAGTCACTTTTTGGAATAGAACAAACGCTTTGCGAAAAAAAGTTCTTTTTGAAATGTCGTCTTTTCAAAACTCGCATTCAAGAAAAAAAGACGATAGAACGAAGCAAACGTCAGAAAAAGAGGTTCTATTTTTTTCGACAAGAGGAACATCTGGCCTTTTTCAAAAACAGTGCAATTTATCACATTGGCTAAGATGAGAAAAGTAGATGATGGGAATCAGCCTCGGCACCGCGCACATTTCATCGCAACCGACATCTATAAAAACTCCGGCCGAAAGCAAACAAAAGACGAAGCCCCTTTTGGTGCATCGTCTTTTGTCGTATTTTGCGCTCTTTCCTAACGAGAGGAAAAAGCGAACGCTATCACCAAGGTGAGAGAATATCACCTTGGTCTGCCGAAGGTTCATCGCCCCAAATGGGGTGGATAAATTTCTCCATTGAACCGGTGGTATTGAATCCGTCAACAGGATTCTCTGAATAAGGGATCTCGAGACTCATGTCCAACAAACACTCAGTCATTTCAACTTTGATAGTCGAGATATAGGGGTTTGGTATATTGCAATTTCATAAATTACTAGTTTATTGCGCGATAAATTTCTTGCCATTGGTGATGTAGACTCCACCTCGCTCAGTGCTTAGCACACGACGTCCATTCAAATCATAGACGGGAGAAACAACCTTCTGCGTTGCTGTCGCAACGATGCCTGTGGTGCCTCTTTCGAGCAATTCTCGTACTTGAGAATCCGTTGCTGTGAAATAAGCCTTGAAGGCGGGAACCGCACCGCTGATTTTCAAAAGAGTAGCGCCGTCCTTCTTGAGGACAAAGGCGGTGCCGCTGAGGGCAGTCGGTTGTGCATCTCCGCGAAGGAGATTGTCTCGAAGAGCCGGTGTGTTGCCATTGGGCACAATCGTGAGATTCACATCGGAAGAAGCGGGGCCGAAGAGGAACACTGCCGTCTCCTTGGGTACGTTCGTCTCAATCTTCGTCAGTTTGGCACGTCCATTTTCGATCTTAACGCTGTAGGCGGTCACTCCTTCGGGAACGGTATACTCTACGGGAGACCAGAAGCTTGCGGTACCTCCGGCACCAATGTGCACAGGTAAAGTTTCGGTAACTCTCTCAAGACGAAGCCCTGCAAAGACTTCATTGTATTCATCGATCGTTTCAGCGTAGTCTCCGTTGGCATCGGAAGACAAATAATGCCCTTCCGAATTAAATACATATTTATCTCCGCGGGGTTCCACTGAGAAAACTGCACCTTCTCCAAGACTGCTTTGTATTGTAGGATAAAACTTCTTATCCTCGCGCTGCGCCAACACCAAACGATGCCCGGTTGCAACAGACACAAGAGAAGCTTTCTTTCCATTCAGCGTGTAGCGAAATACAGCATCACTAGTTCGGGTCGTACCGGTCTTCAAGAAACCGGCGGTCGACTTATTATAGTAGTCTCGATCGCCTTCGACGTGAAGTTTCGAAGTGAGATATTTCACGTTGCCTCCACGAACAGCTGAGATATAGAGCAAATCTCCATCCTGGGGAACATTGAGAGTGAGCGTTTCAAGATAAGATTTTGCGTATTCGAAATTCTCTTTTTTCTCCGCGATATTAGGATTCGTCAAATCTTGTGCTTTCTTTAGCATGTCCAGCACTGACGCAATGCCACCGTAAGCACTTTGCGGATACTTGCCCAGTTCTTTGCCAAACTTATCCTTTGCATACTTGGTATTCACTTCGGCCTCGAGTTTCTTGGCCGCTTCGGCGAGAATGCCATCTTCACCGGTGAAGAGAATACGTGAACCCTCGTCACGAATAGTCCAAGCAGCTTCGTTATGCCACGTAGAAAGGACACTGTCGCGGAAATTAAGATAGATATTCTCTCCACGCGCTTCCTTCACGTACACGCGACCACCATAACTCTGCACAGAGAAGTCACTTTGTGCTGTTGGACGATAGAAATTATTATCTTCGTTATCACCCTTTTTCAATCCCGCGCCGGGGGTTGTTCCGATGGGCTGTCCGGTCGCGGCATTGTAGATTTTGAAATGCTCGGGTGTTCCCACCAATTGGAAGAGGTAATCCTTTTGGCCGAATTCGAGATTGTAGTCCGCGGTGAAGCGGTTGTCGTGCTTGTGCACGTAACGTCCACGAATCGTCATAAAGTACGACTCGTTTTTCTCATCGTAGCTATTAAAGAACTTGAGCTCCTGTGTTGGGACCTCAATGCTCCAGCACGAGCCGTTATCACCGGCCTGCCAAAAGCCTATGCGAGCTTGTTCGCTGGCACCACCGAAGGCATTCCAAGCCGGAGTGCCGTTTTGGGGGTTGCTTACCGAGCCCGGGAAAAATATCGAAATTATTAGCTTTGCCATTTCCACCGAGATTCGGAACGATCAGCCAATCCGTGTTGGCATCGCTCTCTTGGTCTACAAACTTTGTTTTGTTTGCGCCTGAGTTGGCATCAGTATAAGCAACAAACTTCTGCTTCGTAACGCTGTACAGCTTATAGACGTTCGCTTTGGTAGTTTTGACAAGGCGGAATTGAGGGTTGTTATCTCTTGACACACCCACCTCATGATCCTTTGCATCGGCATACCAACCACCGGTGTTCGTAAAGGCCAGTGCCACATCGTGGCCGGTAACATCTTTGGATGCAACCGCCACTTGATCTAAACTTGGTGCAAAGCCTAACACTTTGTACGTCGTCTGTGCAAGGCCAAAGCCGGGCACAGCAAAAAGAAGTGCGAGTATTTTTTTTTTCATATGTAAGTTTTTTAATGTCGTGAAGTAACCTAAAAAGAGAATACCATACGTCTCAGGTGCAAAAATACAAAAAGAATCAACAGTAGCAATAGCATAAAGTCTTTTTTACACCGTAAAGTCAACCGACGATTGCAAAACTAGGCTATTCTTTTTGTTGAACTCTGCTTTTGGTATACCGGACTTTAGTTTTTTTCTGGGTCTACTGTTGATTTTCTTCTGTGTACTTGAAATCTTTTTAGGTTCATCCGACATTTGGAGCGACGCGGCAACTACCGAAAGCCCTTTTCACCTGTGTTCGATCTAGCCTCTCGGTCATGGATTCCACCGCCGGCGCCCACCTCAGCTCCTTCTGCCCCCACTTCAACGCCCAACGCGCGCGCATTACGCGCGCGTCCGCTGTTTTTCGTTTTTTGCCTTCACCTCTTCACCACAAGGCCATAAGAAATTAAGAATCAAAGACTTGCGGGTGAAGGTTTCACCTTTATTTCCTTCACCGGTGAAGGCAAAAAAAGGGACAATCCTTCACCCACAAAACACACTGTATCAACGGATTGTGGGTGAAGGTGAAGGGTGAAGGCAAGAATTTCGAACTCGCTGAGTGCGCGATGCGCAGGGGCGTGTCCGTTCGCGCGTAAGGAGGTGAGGAGGAAGAAACGGCGAATGGCAGAGAAGGGAAGGAGCGTGCGTCTTTTCCCAAAAAAATGGGGAAGAAGAAGAGAAAAGAAGGGGCGTTTCGCAAGAAAGTCCACAAGTTTTTGTTCAACCTCTCTCTATTCTCAAAAAACGAAATATTTTTCTCGCGAAAGACTCGGTTATTCGAAACTAAAGTCTTACCTTTGCGCTTGATAAAACACAACTTTCCCTTCATCCCGCCGCACTGCGGCGTCTATATAGCGCAAAGTCGAGGTACTGCCCCGATCATCCGGCGCAAACGCTCTTTGACTTACTGAAACATCGCGACTTTGTCTTATCCCTACCCTATCGAAATCGCCTCCAAAGACGCTGTCGCTCCCAATCGGGAGACATTTGCACGACTGCGACACGCCCCTTGGGGGGGGAGGGGGATCTGAAAGCGAAAGTGCCTTTTTGTTCAATTCCAACTCATATTCTTTGCAGAAATCATCTGCAATGCAACAAATTTCCGCAACTTTGTTAACAAGCTCTATAGAGGATTGTTTTATCATTATCTGTTTGGTTACCAGAAAAAAACATACGAAAAACAATCCTCTTTTGGGGCTTTTGTTGAAACCGTTTTAAGGCAAAAAACAGGAGTTCCTAGTCCCAAATTGGGGTTAATCGCATTCTATCAACTCATCAGATAGTGTTGCACTTGATGGTTGCCCCTACAATTTGCTCCATGATTGAAAATAATCCCCCAAAAGGAGTGAGTCCCTTAGATTTAATTTGTACCTTCGCCATGCCTATCGTCGGATTCTCTTGTTTTTTTGCAACACTAAGATAAGTGAAAATCCTGACGTAGCAAAATACTGAGCAACTCTTTGTTGCTCAGATACTTAAAAAGTTCAATTTATAATCGTGTTGCAGTATTAAGGTTACTATCTTTGTGCCACATTACTCAGACTAAAGAAGGATTACCGACTTAAAATATAGCCTTAGTAGTGGTATTACGCTCAAACTACCAAACTTACTAATTAACGAATGATGAAAAAGCAAGTGCTCGTCCTCGGACTAACACTACTTTGCCCCATGTTGGCTAGTGGTCAAGAGGACAAAAAAGAAAAAGACGGTTTGTCAGAGGTTGTTGTCGTAGCGACTCGTATTCCTGAAGTCAAACAGAACTCCGCGACAAGTATCAACATTATTACATCAAAGGAGCTGCAAGACATTAGTCGTTTCCTCCCAGATATGCCCTCTATCATCGGATATCTCGTTCCGGGGGCTGCTCCTGCGAGTAACGTTGTAAACGAACGAACAAATACCCTACGAGGTAGAAGTGTACTTGTACTTATCGATGGTATTCCCCAGTCTACTCCGCTCAGACTATCAAGTCGTGACCTTAGATCAATAGACCCAGCCGCTGTAGAGCGTGTCGAAATCATCAAGGGCGCAACTGCCGTTTATGGTAATGGCGCTAATGGCGGTATCATCAACATTGTAACGAAGAAGAACGCTGCACACAAATCTTTCGGAGGTGAAACAAGCCTTGCCGTCTCTGACCATGCCCTGCTCAACAACACGCCCAATACACACGGCTACAGAGTAAATCAGCAATTTTACGGCGACTTAGGCAAGTTTACTTACCTCGTTAATGCCTCTCTCGCGCAGACCGGTAGTAGCGTAGATGCCGACGGACAATATCTATCGCCAAGACAAGGCCTAGGAGATACACGTGCGCACAATGCCCTCGTCAAGCTTGGTTACTCTTTCAGCGATAAGACTAGCCTTGAGCTAATGTATAATCTATACAAGTCAAAACAGAATAGCTTGCTCATCGCTTCGGGAGGTAAGTACCTTGAAAGTCCTCGCATCGGTGTACGTGGCGAGCAACCTAAAGAAGCTATTCCTGAAGGTGTTGACTACAATCATAATGCATACCTTAAGCTAACAAGTAGAGATATTTTCAAGTACACGAACTTTGAAGCCTCTCTTCAAGCTCGTAGTCTCAAGGTGGTCTATGACTATCGCACTGTTAACCCTCAGAAAAACTCTCGTTGGGAAGGAAAGAGTGGACAGGCTACAATCGTTTCTGACCAAGTGGGTTTTCGCTCTCAGTTCCTCTCTCGCATACCTCTCAGCGAAAATATTGCGTCTCAATTCCTTTATGGAGTGGACTTTACTATTGACCGCACAAGCCAACCTCTTGTAGACGGTCGCTATTGGGTTCCTGAGATGACGGCTTATAACCCTGCCTCATTCCTTCAATCTAAAATTACGTTCGCCAATGGCCTAAACATCAAGGGCGGATTGAGATATGACAACATTACTGTTAAGGTTCCGACTTATAACGTTCTTGTGAACAAGTCTACCGATGCTCCCATACGTGTTACCGGTAAAGACCTTCTGTACAACAATCTGAGCTTCAATGTAGGCTTATCTTACAATAGATACAAGGCATTCCAACCCTTCATTGCTTATTCAGAAGGCTTCGCCATCTACGATTTGGGACGTGGTGCCGTGCGTGATGCCAAGACTTCTGATGCACTCAACAACATTGAGACTGAACCTGTGCGCACACACAACTACGAAGCGGGGTTCTATTCAAACTTTAAGAACTTCATAGGCGAAAATACAGAACTCGAACTGCAAGGAGCTGCCTTCTACACTTATGCTGCTCTCGGAAGCGACCTTATTGCTCGCAATGGATTTTGGGTTGTAGACCGCTCACCTCAGAAGGTATATGGGTTTGAACTCAGTGCTAATGCTACGCTCAGTGAAAAGCTCCAATTAGAACAGCCTTTACTTGGTTTGAGGGAAAAAAGCAAGAGAATGGTTCTTGGGACCACTATATGAGTGGGCTATCTATCCCTCCTGCTAAGCTCACAGCCTCTCTAACCTATCGCCCAACCAAGAATACATTCTTGCGTCTGCACCTCATCAACACTGGTAGTAGAGACCGCTTTGAGATGAAAACCGGCAAGAATGGGGTACGCACTTACGACGAAGGCGAAGGAAGAGTAGAGCCTGTAACACTCGTAAACCTCAACGCAGGACTTAACCTAGGTAAGATGACTTACGGCATTGGCGTTGAGAACCTATTCAACAACAACTATTACACTGTTCAGTCTCAGCTTATTGCTCGTGATGCTGAATATGTAAGAGGTAATGGGCGCATCGTAACGCTCTCAGGAACTTATCGTTTCTAAGACGATACGAACTTCGACAAACGAGAGGGTTCGTGTTCAAATCATTTGGACACGAACCCTCCTTTATTTTATTATAACCCCCAATTCGGTTTAAGGTCTCCTCTTTTTTACTCAGGTTATAGCACACAACGATTCTTTCGATCTAGTTTTAGACCGAAGATTCATTGTTTCACGCAAGTGTGTTTTAGAAAAGTGTGAGCTGCTTCACCTCTGCTTCTCTCTCATCTCAAACTCCATATTCGGACATTACGATAACGGCACTTCAAAAAAATCGTCGATAAATGTGGGTTTTCGCCACCGAACTGTGCAAGAAGAGAAAAGCCCCCACCACAGGTTGTGGCAGGGGCTGGGATGGGGATGCGGGCTGCGTTGTGCAGCGCGGATTGAGGCTCTTTCGCGTTCGTCGGGTTCGCCGCTATAGTCGTCTTTGTCGCCGACCACGATGCGGTTGAACTCACGCAAACCGGTACCTGCGGGGATGAGGTGACCGCAGATGACGTTTTCTTTCATGCCTTCGAGGTAGTCGGTCTTTCCGGAGATGGCGGCTTCGTTGAGCACCTTGGTGGTTTCTTGGAAGGACGCTGCGGACATGAACGACTTGGTCTGCAAGGCGGCGCGGGTGATACCTTGAAGAATCTGCGTGGAGGTGGCGGGGACGGCGTCGCGTACGACAACGGGACGAAGATCGCGGCGCTTGAGCTGCGAGATCTCCTCGCGGAGTTTGCGGGCGGTGACGATCATACCCTTCTTCATGGTTTCGCTGTCGCCGGCGTCGACCACGACTTTCTTACCCCAGATGCGATCGTTCTCTTCGGCGAAATCATTCTTGTCAACGATTTGCTGCTCGAGGAAACGGGTGTCGCCGGGCTCGTTGATCTGCACCTTGCGCATCATCTGACGAACGATGACTTCGAAGTGCTTGTCGTTAATCTTTACACCTTGGAGGCGATAGACGTCTTGTACCTCGTTGACGATGTACTCTTGCACGGCAGTGGGGCCTTGGATGGCGAGGATGTCGCCGGGGGTGGTGCTACCGTCGGAGAGGGGTGTACCGGCTCGCACGAAGTCGTTTTTCTTGTACGAGGATTTGCTTGGAGAGGGGGACAAGGTATTTCTTGACCTCGCCGAGCTTGGAGGTAACGACGACTTCGCGGTTGCCGCGCTTGATGGCGCCCATGGAGATCTCGCCGTCGATTTCGGAAACGACTGCGGGATTGGAGGGGTTGCGGGCTTCGAAGAGTTCGGTGACACGGGGCAGACCACCGGTGATGTCGCCGGCAGAACCGACAACGCGGGGGATCTTGACGATGATGTCACCGGCCTTGAGCACCTGCTGATCTTCGATCACGAGGTGACCGTTGATGGGGAAGTTGTAGGTGCGGAGGGTGTCGCCGTTTTCGTTGACGATGTGTGCACTGGGCACTACGCCACGTTCCTTGGACTCGATGATGATGCGTTCACGCAGACCGGTGGCTTCGTCTTCTTCGACACGGTAGGTGCTACCTTCCTTGACGTCTTCGAAGACAATGCGACCGCCGACTTCCGTAACGATGACGGCGTTGAAGGGGTCCCACTTGGCCACGAGGGTGCCCTTGGTGAGGCTCTCGCCTTCGCTGACAAAGAGTTGCGAGCCGTAGGGGACGTTTTGCGTGGAGAGGATGATGCCGGTGTGCTCGTTGATGAATCGGGCTTCGGCGAGACGGGAAACCACGACTTTGCCGGGGGTGCCGTCTTCGCCGACAACGTCGACGGTGCGGAGTTCGTCGAACTCTACGCGGCAATCGTTTTTTTGGCGACGATGGTGGCGTTGGCGGCTGCACCACCGGCGATACCACCGGCGTGGAAGGTACGGAGGGTGAGCTGCGTACCGGGTTCACCAATGGACTGGGCGGCAATGACGCCGACGGCTTCGCCCTTCTGTACCATCTTGAGGTGGCGAGGTTGCGGCCGTAGCACTTCTTGCAGACGCCGTGCTTGGATTCGCAGGTGAGGACGGAACGGATTTCGACTTCTTCGATGCCGGCATTTTCGATGGCGGCGGCGATGGGTTCGGTGATTTCCTCGCCGGAGTGGACGAGGATGTGTCCGTCTTCGGGGTGGGCGATGTCGTGCACGGAAACGCGACCGAGGATGCGCTCGGAGAGGGAGCTGACGATTTCGTCGCCGTTCTTGAGGGCGGTGCAGACGAGGCCACGGAGGGTGCCGCAGTCTTCTTCGTTGATGATGACATCGTGCGAAACGTCGACGAGACGGCGGGTGAGGTATCCGGCGTCGGCGGTCTTCAAGGCCGTATCGGCGAGACCCTTACGGGCACCGTGGGTGGAGATGAAGTACTCGAGCACGGACATACCTTCCTTAAAGTTGGAAAGGATGGGGTTCTCAATGGTGGAACGGGTGTCGGCACCGGCTTTTTGGGGCTTGGCCATCAAACCACGCATACCGGCGAGCTGGGCGATCTGGTCGGCGCTACCACGGGCTCCGGAGTCGAGCATCATGAAGACGGCGTTGAAACCTTGGTCGGCTTCAGTCATTTGCTTCATGAGGGTGGACTTGATGTCGCTGTTGACCTTGGTCCAGGTGTCGATGACTTGGTTGTAACGCTCGTTGTCGGTGATGAAACCCATACCGTAGTCGCCCATGATTTGCTCTACGCGCTCATTACCGGCTTTGACGATATCGGCCTTTTCGGCGGGGATGATGATGTCGTCGAGGTTGAAGGACAGACCGCCTTCGTAGGCCTTGAGGTAACCGAGGTTCTTGATGCCATCGAGGAATTCGCAGGCGCGAGACATACCGACGGCCTTGATGACGCGGGTGATGATGTCGCGGAGCGATTTCTTGGAGATGACGGTGTTGATGAAGCCTACTTCGGCAGGGATGACTTCGTTGACGATGACGCGACCGACGGAGGTTTCGACGAGGTGACGAATGGGGAGTCCGTTTTTCGTTGAGGTCGTCGACGAGCACCTTGACGGGGGGCGTGCATGGCGACACGCTTCTCATTGTAGGCGATGATGGCTTCTTCGGGGCCGTAGAAGGTGAGGCCGGTTCCCTTGGCGCCGGGACGGAGCTTGGAGATGTAGTAGAGACCGAGCACCATGTCCTGGGAGGGACGGTGATGGGGGCGCCGTTGGCGGGGTTGAGGATGTTGTGGCTCTGGAGCATCAACATCTGCGACTCGAGGATGGCTTCGTTGGAGAGGGGAAGGTGTACGGCCATCTGGTCGCCGTCGAAGTCGGCGTTGAAGGCGGTACAAGCGAGGGGGTGGAGCTGGATGGCTTTTCCCTCGATCATCTTGGGCTGGAAGGCTTGGATGGAGAGACGGTGGAGCGACGGGGCACGGTTGAGGAACACGGGGTGACCCTTCATGACGAGCTCGAGGATGTCCCAAATGATGGGTTCGCGACGATCGACGATCTTCTTGGCGCTCTTGACGGTCTTCACAATGCCGCGCTCGATGAGCTTGCGGATGATGAAGGGCTTGTAGAGTTCGGCGGCCATGAGCTTGGGGAGACCGCACTCGCCCATCTTGAGTTCGGGACCGACGACGATCACGGAACGACCGGAATAGTCGACGCGCTTACCGAGGAGGTTCTGTCGGAAACGTCCTTGCTTACCCTTCAACGAGTCGGAGAGGGACTTGAGGGGACGATTGCTTTTCGCTCTTGACGGCGCTGCTCTTGCGGCTGTTGTCGAAAAAGGCTGTCGACGGCTTCTTGAGCATGCGCTTCTCATTGCGCAAAATGACGTCGGGGGCTTTGATCTCGATGAGACGCTTTGAGACGGTTGTTGCGAATGAGGACACGACGATAGAGGTCGTTGAGGTCGGAGGTGGCGAAACGGCCGCCGTCGAGGGGAACGAGGGGACGGAGTTCGGGGAGTGACGGGGATGACCTTCATGATCATCCACTCGGGTTTGTTGCGGTCTTTCGAGGCGCGGAACGATTCGACCACTTGCAGGCGCTTGAGGGCTTCGCTCTTGTGGGCTACGGACCCGTCGCTGTTGGCGCGGTCGCGCAACTCGTAGGAGAGGCTGTCGAGGTCGATGCGACGCAGCAACTCGAGAATGGCCTCGGCACCCATCTTGGCAATGAACTTGTTGGGATCGGTGTCTTCGAGATACTGGTTCTCGGTGGGGAGCTTGTGGAGGGCTTCGAGGTATTCGTCCTCAGTGAGTAGATCATTGACGGCGAACTCGTCGGAGAGGGCACCGGGTTGTACTACGACGTAGCGTTCGTAGTAGATGATCATGTCGAGCTTCTTGGTGGGAATGCCGAGAAGATAGCCCATCTTGTTGGGCAAGGAACGGAAATACCATATGTGGGCAACGGGCACAACGAGTTGGATGTGACCGGCGCGCTCACGACGTACCTTCTTTTCCGTGACTTCAACACCGCAGCGGTCGCAGACGATGCCTTTGTAACGGATGCGCTTATATTTTCCGCAGTGGCACTCGTAGTCCTTGGTGGGACCGAAGATGCGCTCGCAGAACAAGCCGTCGCGCTCGGGCTTGTAGGTGCGGTAGTTGATGGTTTCGGGCTTCAGCACTTCGCCATGGGAGTTCTCCTGAATTTCTTCGGGAGAAGCCAGACCGATGGTGATCTTCGTGAAGTTGGTTTTTATCTTTCTGTCTGATTTGAAAGCCATAACCTATATGTATTGTGTATGAGAAAGATTCGCGATTAGTCGAGGGTGATGCTGAGACCGAGACCGCGGAGCTCGTGGAGGAGCACATTGAGCGATTCGGGGATGCCGGGAGTGGGCATGGGATCGCCTTTGACAATGGCTTCGTAAGCTTTGGAACGGCCGGTGACATCGTCGGACTTGATGGTGAGGATTTCTTGGAGGACGTGGCTGGCACCGAAGGCTTCGATCGCCCAGACCTCCATCTCTCCGAAACGCTGACCACCGAAGTTGGCCTTACCACCGAGGGGCTGTTGCGTGATGAGAGAGTACGGTCCGATGGAACGGGCGTGCATCTTGTCTTCGACCATGTGGCCGAGCTTGAGCATGTAGGTCACACCCACCGTTGCCTTTTGGTCGAAGCGTTCGCCCGTCGCACCATCGTAGAGCTGCGTGGCGCAGTAGCGGGGAAGGCCGGCCTTGTCTGTCCATTCGCAGAGATCTTCGAGGTGGGCACCGTCGAAAATGGGGGTTGCGAACTTCACACCGAGTTTCTTACCGGCGTAACCGAGCACGGCTTCGAACACCTGACCGATGTTCATACGCGAAGGTACACCGAGGGGGTTGAGGACGATGTCGACGGGGGTACCATCGGCCAAGAACGGCATATCTTCCTGACGGACGATCTTCGACACGATACCTTTGTTACCGTGGCGACCTGCCATCTTATCGCCGACGCCGATCTTGCGCTTCTTGGCGATGTAGACTTTGGCCATCTGGATGATACCGCTGGGGAGTTCGTCACCGATGTTGATGGCGTACTTCTTACGGCTGCGAACGGCATCCATCTCGTTGTATTTGTGGAGATAGTTGATGACCAAATCGCGAATCATGCGATCGATGCGGGCATCACCCGTCCAGTTGTCAAGTTCGACGGAGGTGAAGTCGAGCGTCTTCAAGAGCGACTCGGAGATGATGGCGCCCTTGGCGATGACTTCGGCACCCATGTTGTCCTTCACGCCAAGGCAGGTGTGTCCTTTCGTGAGAGCGACCAACTTCTCAACGGCGATGTTGAGGAGGGCGGTAGTTTCCTTGGTGAAGTCGTCTTCGATCTTCTGGAGTTTCACCTTGTCGGCGGCTTTTTCGGCACGCGACACTTTGTGCACGCGGCTGAAGAGGCGCTTGTTGATGACCACACCGGCCAACGAGGGGTTGGCTTTGAGCGAGGCGTCTTTCACATCGCCGGCCTTGTCACCGAAGATGGCACGCAGGAGTTTTTCTTCCGGCGAGGGGTCGCTTTCACCCTTCGGGGTGATCTTACCGATCAGGATGTCGCCGGGAACGATGCGCGCACCGACACGAACGATACCGTTTTCGTCGAGATCCTTCGTTGCTTCTTCAGAAACGTTGGGGATGTCGTTGGTGAGCACTTCCATACCGCGCTTCGTTTCACGTACTTCGAGTGAATACTCGTCGACGTGCACTGAAGTGAGGATGTCTTCGCGCACCATGCGTTCATTGAGCACAATGGCGTCCTCGTAGTTGTAACCCTTCCAAGGCATGTATGCCACCAGGAGGTTGCGACCGAGCGCGAGTTCACCGTCTTCCGTTGCATAACCTTCGGTGAGGATGTCACCGGCCTTGACGCGCTGTCCCTTTTCGCAGATGGGACGCAAGTCGATGGTCATGTTCTGGTTCGTGCGACGGAACTTGGGAATATTATAGGTAATGGTCGAGGAGTCGAAAGCGCAATATTCTTCGTCTTCCGTGCGATCGTAGGTGATGACAATCTTCGTAGCGTCTACGAAATCGATCACACCGTCGCGCTCTGCCGTGATCATTGTGCGGCTGTTTTCGCAGACCTGCTTTTCAATACCCGTTCCGACAATCGGAGATTCGGAGTGGATGAGCGGCACGGCCTGGCGCATCATGTTCGATCCCATGAGTGCGCGGTGAGCATCGTCGTGTTCGAGGAAGGGGATGAGCGCTGCAGCGATCGAGGCAATCTGCTGAGGTGCCACGTCCATGAGTTCCACTTCACCGGGAGCAACTACAGGATAGTCTGCATCCTGACGGCTCTTCACGGTCTTGCGAATGAAGGTACCGTCGGGATGAAGCGGAGCGTTACCCTGACCGATGATCTTGCCTTCTTCCTCTTCGGCGCTGAGGTAAACCACCTCGTCGTTGTTGAGGTTCGCCTTGTAAACGTCGTTGCCTTCTTCGTCCTTCTCGCCGCTGTTCTTGATCACGCGATAGGGAGTCTCGATGAATCCGAGATCATTGATTTTCGCATAAACGCAGAGCGAGGAGATCAGACCGATGTTCGGTCCTTCTGGGCTTTCAATCGGGCAAAGACGACCGTAGTGCGTGTAGTGTACGTCGCGCACCTCGAAACCGGCACGCTCACGCGAAAGACCACCGGGGCCAAGTGCCGAAAGACGACGCTTGTGCGTAACTTCAGCCAGCGGGTTGGTCTGGTCCATGAACTGCGAAAGTGCGTTCGTACCGAAGAACGAGTTGATCACACTCGAAATGGTCTTCGCGTTGATCAGGTCGGTCGGCGTAAACACTTCGTTATCGCGCACATTCATGCGTTCGCGAATAGTACGGCTCATACGTGCCAAACCGATCGAGAACTGGTTGGAGAGCTGCTCGCCCACTGTACGCACACGGCGGTTCGAAAGGTGGTCGATATCGTCAACCGACGCCTTCGAGTTGATGAGTTCGATGAGGTACTTGATGATCGCGATGATGTCTTCACGCGTGAGTACGCGCACATCAAACGAGGTATCGAGACCCAATTTCTTATTGATACGATAACGACCCACTTCTCCGAGATCATAACGCTTGTCGGAGAAGAAAAGGTTGTTGATCACTTCGCGCGCACTCGCATCATCGGCGGGTTCTGCGTTACGAAGTTGACGGTAGATTTCAATCACCGCCTCACGTTCGGAGTTCGTACGGTCCTTGTTGAACGTGTTGAAGATGATCGAATAATCGGTATTGCCGGCTTCCTCGTGGTGGAGGAGCACCGTCGAAGCGCCGCTCTCGATGATCTCGAGAATGTTGTCTTCGTCGAGAACCGTTTCGCGTTCGAAAAGAATTTCGCTACGTTCGATCGACGTTACTTCACCCGTTGCTTCGTCCACAAAGTCTTCCGTGCGCGACTTCGTCACGCGACCGGCGAGTTTGCGACCGATGGCCTTCTTCAAGTTCGTTTTGTTGACCTTCACCTCTTCGGCCAAACCGAACAATTGGAGAATGTCTTTATCGCTTTCGTAACCGATGGCGCGCAACAACGTGGTGACGGGCAACTTCTTCTTGCGATCGATGTAGGCATACATGACACTGTTGATGTCCGTTGCAAATTCGATCCAGCTTCCCTTGAAAGGAATGATACGCGCACTGTACAACTGCGAACCGTTGGCGTGCACGCTCGAGCCGAAGAAAACACCGGGCGAACGGTGCAACTGCGAAACCACAACACGCTCAGCACCATTGATGATAAAGGTGCCGTTGTCGGTCATGTAAGGGATCATGCCCAAGAACACACTCTGCTCCGAGGTTTCAAATTCTTCGTGATCGGGGTCGGTGCAGAAGAGTTTCAACTTGGCGCGCAAGGGGACACTATAAGTCAAACCACGTTCCAAGCATTCGTCGATACTATAGCGAGGAGCTTCGATATAATAGTCGAGGAATTCGAGAACGAAGTTGTTGCGCGTGTCAGCGATGGGGAAATTCTCGGCAAAGACCTTGAAAAGACCATCGTTCTTACGCAACTCATAAGGAGTGTCCAGTTGGAGAAATTCCCGGAAGGATTTCAACTGCACGTCAAGGAAGTCAGGATAAGGCATCGGATTGTGTACCGAAGCGAAATTGACTCGATTGTTAATTACTTGGGACATTCGAAAATCGTTTATTACGAATTGATTTTATACAGAGTGACTCGGTGCGAACCCAATCGCACCGAACCCGGTGTTTCGCGCAGGGCGAAGAAGCGTCACGAAGGCGTTTCTTCGCACATAGACGCAAAAAGGTTAAGAACCCTCTACCAGAGGATTCTTAACCGTGCCCCGTCGAAACGGGGAGTGTGGGAGTCGAATTAAGCGAGCTCTACTTCAGCACCAGCTTCTTCGAGGGCCTTCTTGAGGGCTTTCAGCTTCTTCCTTGCCAACGCCTTCCTTCACCTTAGCGGGAACGCCGTCAACGATTTCCTTAGCTTCCTTTGAGGCCGAGACCGCAAGCTTCCTTCACGGCCTTAACGACCTGGAGCTTAGCTGCGCCTGCGCTCTTGAGGACAACGTCGAAAGAGGTCTTCTCCTCAGCAGCGGCTGCACCGCCAGCTGCGGGACCGGCTACTGCCACAGCTGCAGCTGCGGGTTCGATGCCGTATTCTTCCTTGAGAACGGTTGCGAGTTCGTTTACTTCTTTTACAGTAAGATTTACGAGTTCTTCTGCAATTGCTTTGATGTCTGCCATTGTAGTAGTTATTTATTTGTTTGTTGTATGCTTGGAGGGGTTGCCCATGCGGGCAGAGTGAAATGAATACCGCCGTTGGCGGCAAGCGCGAATTATTCGGGACGTTCGCCGAGCGTCTTGAGAACGCCGTGAACGGTCTGACCTGCACTCGAGAGAGCAGAGATAACGTTCTTTGCGGGGCTTTGCAGCAATGCCACAACGTCTGCGAGGACTTCTGCCTTGCTCTTGATTGCGCAGAGCGTGTCGAGGTGTTCAGCACCTACGTACACTCCTTCTTCAGCGTAAGCAGCTTTGAGAGCGGGAATACCCGTTTCCTTGCCGGCTTCTTTCACCAACTTCGCGGGAGCATTGGCCACGTCACTGAAGAGGACAGCCGTAGTGCCTTTCAGCACAGCACCGAATGCGCTGTAATCCGTTTCGGCAGCGTCGAAAGCCTTCTCGAGGAGCGTGTTCTTCACCACTACCATCTTGATGCCGCTCTTGAAGCACTGGCGACGAAGATCGCTCGTCTTGGCTGCGTCCAAACCGGTCACGTCAACGAGGTAGAAGTGTGCGTATTCTTTCAGTTGTTCACCGAGTCGTTCGATGATGAGGGCTTTATCTTCCTTTCTCATGATGATAATCTGTTATTTTGCAGCTTCTTCGATGGCTTTGGGATCAACTTTGACACCCTTGCTCATTGTGGAAGAAAGATAAATACTCTTGATATAGGTACCCTTAGCGGCTGAGGGCTTGAGCTTGATGATCGCGTTCACAAACTCGCGAGCATTATCGGCCATCTTTTCAGTATCGAAAGACACCTTACCGATGGAAGCGTGTACGATACCGGCCTTGTCGACCTTGAAGTCGATCTTACCCGACTTCACTTCGCGAATAGCCTTGGCAACGTCCATCGTTACCGTACCGCTCTTGGGGTTAGGCATGAGACCACGGGGACCCAGCACACGGCCGAGAGCACCGATCTTACCCATGATAGCGGGCATCGTGATGATCACGTCGATGTCGGTCCAGCCGCCCTTAATTTTGTCGATATATTCGTCGAGACCTACGTAGTCTGCGCCGGCTTCCTTAGCTGCAGCCTCCTGATCGGGAGTGCAGAGGCAAAGCACGCGTACCGACTTACCGGTACCGTGAGGAAGGGCAACGACGCCGCGTACCATTTGGTTGGCCTTACGGGGGTCAACGCCGAGACGAACGTCGATATCCAGAGAAGCGTCGAACTTGGTCGTGGTGATTTCCTTCACCAGAGCGCAAGCTTCTGCAAGAGAATAAGCCTTACCTGCTTCAATCTTTCCGGCTACCAACTTTTGATTCTTCGTAAGTTTACTCATTGTTCAAAAATTGAAAGTGTTACTATTAAGCAGGGAAGTCTCCCTTAATGGTGATACCCAAGCTGCGAGCAGTACCGGCAACGAGGCGCATTGCGCTCTCAACGGTGAAGCAGTTGAGGTCGGGCATTTTATCTTCTGCGATGGTCTTCACTTGATCCCAAGTGAGTTCAGCCACCTTTTTACGGTTGGGCTGGGCGGAACCGCTCTTTACCTTGGCAGCTTCCAGCAGCTGAACTGCAACGGGAGGAGTCTTAACGATGAAGGTGAAAGACTTGTCGTTGTAATACGTAATCACAACGGGCAGCACCTTACCGGCCTTCTCCTGCGTGCGGGCGTTGAACTGCTTGCAGAAATCCATGATGTTGATACCCTTAGAACCGAGGGCGGGACCTACGGGAGGGCTCGGATTTGCAGCACCACCTTTGATTTGGAGCTTAAGTTGTCCAGCAATTTCTTTTTGCCATTGTTGTTCTTCTTGTTTTGTTGAGAGTTGTGAGACGTCATAGACCGTGGCATAGCGTAACCTGTACCGCCGATTTATTCTTTCTCTACGTCCATAAAACCAAGCGTGATAGGCTGCGGGCGTCCGAAGACCTTCACACTGACGGAAACCTGTTGTTTTTCCTCGTCGATAGACTCGACTTGACCGGAGAAACCCTTAAAAGGACCGTCCATAACCTTCACTCCGTCGCCGAGAACGAAAGGAACCATCACCTCGACGCCCTCTTCGGGGTCTTCGGCTTGGGCCAAGATACGATTCACTTCACTATCGCGAAGGGGAACGGGATTTTCCATTCCACCGAGAAAACCAAGGCAGTTAGGAGTACTGCGCAACTCGTGAGCAATTTCGCCCACCAACTTCGCCTCTACAAGAATATACCCCGGCATAGAAAGCCTCTCCTTCACGACACGCTTGTTGCCTTGAGTGGTGATTACCTTCTCTGTCGGGATGAATACCTGAGAAACAAAACCGCCTAGACGTCCGTTTTTGATTTCGGCGTCAATATACTCCTTAACTTTGGCCTCTTTTCCACTTACGGCACGCAATACGTACCATTTCATTTCAACTTGAGCCATAACGAGTAATTTAGCGTTGGTAGACAAGATTCATGATTCTCTCGAAAAGTGTATCTTCCGCAAAAAAACCACAATTGCAATGAGAATGGAAGCAACGAGCACTACAATTGCGCTATGCATCAATTCGCGGCGATTGGGCCAAGTGGTGTTATGCACTAATTCCGAATACGAATCCTTACAATACTTGATAAGATCCATAATTTCGATTTTTGCACGGGAAGAGAGGCTCGAACTCCCGACACCTGGTTTTGGAGACCAGTACTCTACCAACTGAGCTATTCCCGTAGGAAAGGTTCCGACCCGGTTTCGAGCCGGAACCTTGTTTTTTTTATGCATTCGACAGGCAAGCTGTCGTTGTGCGCTAGATTAGTCGAGGATCTCGGTGATCTGACCAGAACCTACCGTGCGGCCACCTTCGCGGATAGCGAAGCGGAGACCTACGTTGAGGGCAACGGCGTAGATGAGTTCAACCGTGATTTCCACGTTGTCACCGGGCATTACCATTTCAACGCCTTCGGGGAGGTGAATTTCACCCGTGCAGTCCATCGTACGGAGATAGAACTGGGGACGATACTTATTACCGAAGGGAGTGTGACGACCACCTTCTTCCTTCTTGAGGACGTAGATCGAAGCCTTGAACTTCTGGTGGGGCTTAATCACACCGGGGTGGGTGATCACCATACCACGCTTGATTTCTTGCTTGTCGATACCACGAAGGAGGAGACCTACGTTGTCGCCGGCTTCACCCTGATCAAGCAACTTGCGGAACATTTCCACACCGGTTACAACCGACTTCTTGTCTTCACCGAGACCAAGGATCTGAACTTCATCACCCACCTTAACGACACCGGTTTCAACACGACCCGTGGCAACAGTACCACGACCAGTGATAGAGAACACGTCCTCAACAGGCATCAAGAAGGGCTTATCGCGATCACGTTCGGGCTCTTGAATCCAAGTATCAACTGCATCCATAAGCTTCATGACGCTATCTTCCCATTCAGCAACACCATTGAGTGCGCCGAGAGCGGAACCACGAATGATAGGCGTATCTTCTTCGAAGTCATACTGCGAGAGAAGATCCTGCATATCCATTTCCACGAGTTCGAGCATCTCTTCATCGTCTACCATGTCGCACTTGTTGAGGAACACAACGAGACGGGGAACGTTCACCTGACGAGCGAGAAGGATGTGCTCGCGAGTCTGAGGCATGGGGCCGTCAGTAGCAGCCACCACAATGATAGCACCGTCCATCTGGGCAGCACCCGTTACCATGTTTTTCACATAGTCGGCGTGACCCGGGCAGTCAACGTGAGCGTAGTGTCGATTAGCAGTCTGATACTCAACGTGCGAGGTATTGATAGTGATACCACGTTCCTTTTCCTCGGGGGCATTGTCGATCTGATCGAAAGATTTCTTTTCGAGAGACCCTGCTTTGCAAGTACTTCGGTGATAGCGGCAGTAAGAGTCGTCTTACCGTGGTCGACGTGACCAATCGTACCAATGTTCACGTGCGGTTTGGTACGCTCGAAATGTTCTTTTGCCATTGTAGTGGTTATGTTTGATTGTTTATATTCGTCTGAACAAAAAGAGACCGGAGAAAATTCGTACACCTCTCCAATCTCCCTTAGAGAGCTGTTAGTGAGACTTGAACTCACGACCTCTTCCTTACCAAGGAAGTGCTCTACCGCTGAGCTATAACAGCAATTTGTTTGAGCGGGAAACGGGGCTCAAACCCGCAACCCCCAGCTTGGAAGGCTAGTGCTCTATCAATTGAGCTATTCCCGCAATACCTCCGAGGAGGTGGGTAGTGATGGATTCGAACCACCGAAGGCGTAAGCCAGCAGATTTACAGTCTGCCCCATTTGGCCACTCTGGTAACTACCCTTTTAGAATGCGGATCCGCTGCGTTCGTTCATACCGAAGTGCGGTGCGTTTCCGATTTCGAGTGCAAAGGTAGGCAATAATTTCAGACCCGCAAACTTTTCGGCCGTTTTTTTTCTTCTCAGCCGTGATTTTCTTTATTCTCTGCCAATTCGCGGCGGGCAACGTCGATGCAAAGATCTACAGCTTCTTCAAAGGTGTCTGCCACTTTTTCGGTGTGTATGCTGCGACCGGGAAGCACCACATGCAGTTTTGCCTCTTTGTTATTGGCTGTTTCGGGCTTCACGACCTGAAGCGTGAGTTCGACGTTTTGCACTTCGCCATACTTTTCCAATTTGGCGATTTTCTTATCAATGAAAGCCACGAGCTTCTCGGTGGCGTTAAAACGAAGCGTTTGAAGTTTGAATTCCATGGTGTCCTCCTTTTGTGTGTGGTGATGGTTAAACGGAGTATCGTTCTATGCTACCCCGGATTGATCGATGGGGTACACTGCGAATGTAGTATTTATTTCCTATGCCACCAAATTTTTCCCGGCTTTTTTTCGCGTAGGCATGGACACGCACGTGCATAATACGCGCATTTTGCGCGCTCAACGACTTGGAAAAAGTTGCCTTCACCCTTCACCCACGGAGATAAACATCACATTTACAACTATTTACAGGTGAACAAAAGCCTCCAAAACAGTCTTCACCAGGTGAAGGCAAAGAGGGTGAAACCTTCACCCATTACAGTAAGATAATCAAGCACTTACACAGCATAGGTGAAGAGGTGAAGGCAAAAATCGAAAAACAGCGGACGCGCGTGCGCGCGAGGAAACCGATGAAAAAGCAGTAGAAAAGCGCAAAATGAGCACTCGTTTTCCCCTTCACAAAAAGAAGATCGATTTTCAAACAAAAGCACGGAACTTTCGCGAAGAATGTCCCGTGTTTTGAATCAATATTGTGGAGTTTGAACAGACTCCTTACGGAGTGGATTTCAACGAACACAGTAGACAAGAGGCTTTCCTTATGACTGCATTTTCCTCGACGCATTGTACAAACGTACACAACTGCCAAGGCTCAAACAAGCCAGGGCATGTCGTACAGAGCGGAGCCGGTCGGTTAGAGTGAGACTTTTTTTTGGGGGGCGTGGGACATGATCAAGGAGATCACACTCACCTATCACTATGCTCCGCCCTCCCCCTTGATGGTGTGGACTGCATGGGCATAGACAAGTTTTCCATCTCGGTCAGCGATCTTTTCCTCAGAAAATTTTATCGTAAAGGTTCATCAACGAATTCTTCGGATTCTTACCTATGAGGGTGATCCGGCGAATGTCGTTGACAAGCAATTCTTCGATAAAACTGTGAGATCTCTTTTGATGACGTCAGCGTTTTTTTTCGAGTTTAATCTTTTTGTTCTGTATATACAATCCATGATGGACAGATGTTACTCTTCGTCCGGATAAATCATAAATAGGCGTCTCTGATTTGGGTTCATTTCCAACAGACCTAATACCTGTTGGTGGCAAAATCAAATCATTATTTGTATATGTCAATTGAAAACCCTTTTGCTGCAATGCAGAATAGTTTTTCTTGGACAATACATTCTCTTCTTTTCCAACTCCCTCAGCAAGTAGAAGCTTGATTTCGGGCACAAAATCCTTGTTGTTCATGTCGGGCAAAGATTGGACAAGTTTTGTCATTGCCTCTTCATTGAGTTTGTTCCCGAAAAGCCAAATAAAAACCACGGCGTCCCAAGTCTATAGCTTTTGAGGAAAAAACCAAAGATTTTAATTGATGATTGTTTAGATAGACACTCACAAGATTCGGGTTGTGAGACAAATCAAGCGTTTCAAGGGTACCTTTTCGATCTATATCATAGTAACGTCCTAAATTGATATATTGCAACTTGGGATTACCGGAAAAATCAATCGTAGATGTCTGAATGGCTGCACTGAGATTGTCTACCAATTCCACCAATTCATCATTTTTTTGTTAGATCCATCTTGGTGATGGGCATACTGACTGTTACATTCCACACCTTCTGTCCAGCTATGCGTACTGTACTCCCCTTTGAGGATTCCACCTGCATAAAAAAAGCATTGGGAGCTGCGTTATACGCCTTCCACACTCCATTTCCCCAATCAATCCAAAATGTATTTTCTGACGCAATATAGAAATCGCTTTCTTCTCCTATTGTTGCAGAAGTGTGAAAAGTCATCACTTTATCCAGCGCTTCTTTTGTTGGTTGAATCTGCGCAAAACAAGCCGTCAAACCAAACCAAAATAACAGAAACACCAATTTACGCATAATCTTTTTGTTTATAGAATGTTGTATATACATGCCCACGTTGTAGTTCTGCCACATCAAAAAAACAACTCAGCGTTGCAGAACAAAACTACAATTATTCGACATGGGTAGCAAAAGTACAAATAAAAGTTGAATTCATTATTACTTTCGGAGAAACTATTTTCAATCGTAGAGTCAACCGCCAGAAAGGCAAGAAGTTTACAGCGAAAAACCTTCGAAATCTCGTGCCTGACAAGGGATACATCTCGAAGAGCCTTTTCGAAGAAATCTTTGTCGGATACATTCACCTCATTAGTCGCACACGCAAGTATATGAAGAACTCGTTGATGTACCTTTCGCGATAAAATTCTACTGAGAAAAGATTACTGATCGAGACGGTAAACGATGAATGGAAGAACATCGTTCAGATTGAATACACGCGGCACAGAAGTAAATGTCGGATGCAGCACTTTTAGATGCTCTACTTGCCCATTCACGCATTTTTCGCGCCACCCTACTCTTTTGGTGCGCGGTCGTGCGGATGAGCCGCGGCATATTGTTTTCGCAATTCGGACACCGTGGTGTGGGTATAAATGGAAGTCGTAACGACACTCTCGTGTCCGAGTAGCCGGCGAATGGCTTCGAGTTGCGCACCGTGACTGAGCATGGCGGTGGCGAAACTATGGCGAAGCACGTGGGGGGATTTCTTTTGCTGACAGGTGACTGCCGAAAGCGCTGTGCGCACGATGTTGCTAAGTGCCGTATAACCGAGTCGTTTACCGCGCACACTCAAAAAAAGTGCGCTTTCGTCTACTGAAAATCCACAGAGATAGGCTTCGCGCACCGGCAAATAGTCGGCAATGGCTTCGCGCAATTCCGCCCCGAAGGGGACGATACGCTGCTTGTTGCCTTTACCAGTGACGCGCAGTTGGCCGGCCGCCAGGTCGACACCGGAAAGATCGAGCCCGAGCACCTCGGCGGCACGTAAACCGGTGTGATAGAGCAACAACAGCAGGGTACGATCGCGATGACCGGCATAGTCATCTCCGAAAGGATAGTAGGCAAAGAGTCGATCCATTTCACGCTCGCGAACGAAAGTGGGGATGCGTTTTGCGGCCTTGGGGTTGCGAACCGCATGAGCGGGATCGGTGGCCACTACCCCTTCGCGCAGAAGGTAGCGAAAGAAGGATCGCAGGGCGGAAAGCGAGCGATTGACGGTGTTCGAAGCATAGCCACTTTTCATCAAATGAGCCAGCCAAGCCCGCACATGCGCAGTGGTAACGGTGTCCCACGCGATCGGACTGTGATGCGCGACCAAATAATTGGCACAATCGGTGAGCGTAGTTTCATAGGTGCTGCGCGTCAGGGGCGAACAACCACGCTGACCGGACATGTAGTCAAGAAAACGTCGGATGTATTCGTGCATGATGGAAGATGGAATTAATTCGAAGAAAGGGAGGACGCAACAACAAAACGTGGGCGAGGGGAGAGAAACGACGCTTCGATTTTTGCCATAAATAATCGCTTTCTATGCTGACATTGGCGAAAAAGAACACCGAAACAGCAGGAGGCCTGCCACAATACGAGGGAGTAAGCACGAAAAAAAACGTTTTTCTCCTCGAAGAAACAAAAAAACGCCATCTCCGAGCAGGAGACGGCGCTATGCTTTGCGAGTGTTTCGCGAATGGACTGAAATTAGTCCTCGTTGCGATGGAGGGCGTGCACATAGATGGCGTGCTCCATAGCGAGACGCTTGCGAACGCTGGGCTTGTCGAACTGTTGACGGCGACGGAGTTCTTTCACGACACCGGTTCTTTCAAACTTTCTCTTAAACTTCTTGAGGGCGCGTTCGATGTTCTCGCCTTCCTTTACGGGTACTACAATCATTTTGGGTTGCTATATTTATTGTTTTATGAATAGGCGTACTGATATGCGTGGTGCAAAAGTACGCATTATTTCTCAGTCGCAAAGGTTTTGCTTGTTTTTTTCTTGCGACGAGGATGCGAATTGCATCATTTTGCCACATCAGTTTGTGGCGAACGGGTTATTATAGCGTGATATTGACTGTCCGGGTGAGAACTATCCCTCCTTTCTAATTGGTTGGGGCGAAAATCTTTCGCGTAGGGTGACATGCGTACTTTCCGACTCGCTTTTTACTCGTCATTTCCCGACTGAAGTAAGCGATGGGAAAGGGAATTTACTGAATGATGCGGCGCGCTCCGACGTAACGACTGCTGAAATAGGGGTCGGTGGAGTTGTCGACGCGGATGCCGGAAGAAGTGCTGGCGTGGATGAACTTGAAGCTGCCGGAAGAGGGGTTGACTTCAGTCACAATACCGACATGCCCCACTCCGTTGCGTCCACCGCGACCGCCGAAGAAAACGAGGTCACCTTTGCGCATCTCAGACACACCAGCTACGGGACAGCCTTCGGTGTATTGGCTGCGCGAGGAGCGAGTGAGCGTGAGATTGTTTTGGCGATAGACGTAGCTGGTAAAACCGCTGCAGTCGAAGCCATGAGGACCACTCTGCCCGCTGCGATAAGGAACACCGATGTAGCGGAAAGCGGTGGTAAGGAGTTGCTCAATGATGCCGATGTGGCCGCCTGCGTTCTGTTTGGAGTCGGCGAGCACTTCGGAAAGGTGGGGTGCTTCGGTTTCGCGGAAACGCGTGGTGGCCCCGACCAATTCTATGAGAGCTTGGGAGCGAGATTTGGTGAGACGCGCCTGCGTGGGCAAGGAGTCTCCGGTGGCTGCGGCCTGATAATCGGCCACATCTTGTGCATAGCGAGACTGGGTGCCGCTCACATGGGTGGCGGCAAACCAACCGGTGAGCAACGCGACAGCGCTAAAGAGGAGTCTTTTGGTTTTCACGAGTACCTTGTTTTGTAGGGGTTACTAATGACGACCTAGCAAAGTTAGCACTTTTTGCGCAGTAGACCAAACAACTCGTGGAGTTTTCTCCGTTTTTTAGCCAATCACTCCTAATGCCGCAAGAAAAAAGGCGCGGCAATCCACGTTTCCGTCCATTGTCGCGCCTGCGATTGAAGGTTTACCGTAGCATTCAGCTACTTAGAGTTTCTGCGAGTGGCGGATGCTGTCATCGTATTGAACTTGCAGACGGAGCAATTCTTTTTTCATTTCGCGAGTGACTTTCTCCATGCCGGGACGGCCGTAGAGATTGTGCATCTCGGTGGGGTCGGTCTTGAGGTCGTAGAGTTCCCACGCGTCCACGTCGTTGTAGAAGTGGATGAGTTTGTAACGCTCATTGCGCACACCATAGTGACGACGCACATTGTGCTCGGCGGGGTACTCGTAGTAGTGGTAGTAGAGGCTCTTGCGCCAGTTCTTCGGGTGCTTGCCTTTGAGGAGCGGCACGAGCGAAACGCCTTGAATATCGGCGGGTATGGGAGCACCGGCGAGTTCGAGGAAGGTGGGAGCGTAGTCGATGTTTTGCACCATTTCATTGATTTCTCCGCGAGCCGTCAGGCCTTTGGGCAGATGCATGAGGAGGGGCGTAGAGAGCGACTCTTCGTACATGAAACGCTTGTCGAACCATCCGTGTTCTCCCATATAGAAACCTTGGTCGGATGTATAAACCACGAGGGTGTTGTCGAGTAATCCTTGCGCTTTCAGGTGATCGAGCAGGCGACCGACATTGTCATCGAGGGTCTTAACGACTTTCGCATAGTCGCGCATGTAGCGCTGGAACTTGAATTCCGTCAAGGCGCGACCGCTGAGATTGCGCTTTTCGAAATCGAGACTGAGAGAGTCGTAGAAGTGGTCGTAGATGGCGCGATCGTGCGAATTGAGACGGCCGATCATGTTGAGATAGGCATCTTTGAGGTGCGATCCGCGATAGGGCGAGAGCATTTTGCAGTCGTAGTCGAGCGTCATGTCTTTGCCGATTTCCATTTCGGTAAGACCGGCGGCTTTGCGACCTTCGTAGTCATCATAGAAATTGGCGGGAAGTTCGAAGGTTTTATCTTCGAATTCGTGCAGATACTTCAATTCGGGAAGCCAGTCGCGGTGGCAGGCTTTGTGGTGCACGAAGAGAGCGAAGGGCTTCTGCTTGTCGCGCTCCTCATCAAGCCAGTGAATGGCTTTGTCGGTGATAATGTTCGTGAGGTAGCCTTTTACCACATAGGAACTGTCGGCATTGTAGAAGTCGGGGTTGTAATAGTTGCCTTGTGCGGGGAGGATGTCCCAATGGTCGAAACCGGTGGGACGGCTCACGAGATGCCATTTGCCGATCAGCGCGGTTTGATAACCAGCTTTTTGGAGCAACTTGGGCATGGTCTGCTGCGCGCCGTTGAAGACGCCGTGCTCGTTGTTGGTAAATCCGTTTTTGTGGGAGTGCTTACCGGTGAGCATGCAGGCACGCGAGGGGCCGCTGAGCGAGTTGGCGACAAACGAACGGGTGAATTTCACACCGTCTTGCGCCACGCGGTCGAGGTTCGGCGTTTGGATGTTGCGGTGATCGTAAGCCGAAAGCATCTGCGCCGTGTGGTCGTCGGTCATGATATAGACGATGTTGTAGCGCTGTTGTGCGGCGGCACAGAGGGGAAGCAATGCGGCAACGACGGGAAGAAGTTGTTTCTTCATGATATAATAAGGAAGAATGGAGGTATTGAAAACTTGAAAAGGCGTTTCGACTACACATTTATCTATATATAGAACAAGTATAAAGAACGTGTCTTGCGTAGAACACCTCTTATACAGAACGGCGTCCCTCGTCCGCCGAAGGAAGAGGGACGCCGCTTAGGGTGTGGCCGAAATGGGGCGCGATTAGGCTTGCTGCGTCATGGAGTAAACGAGATCCACGATCTGTTGTGCAAGTGCATCGGCTTCTTCACGGGTGTGTGCCTCGGCATACACACGAATGATGGGTTCGGTGTTCGATTTGCGGAGGTGTACCCACTTGTCGGGGAAGTCGATTTTCACACCATCGATATCGGTGATTTCCTCGTTCTTGTAAATCTCTTTGACACGCTGCAAGAGCGCGAAGATGTCGGTGGTAGGGTTGAGATCGATGCGATTTTTCGAGATGTAGTATTCAGGCAAGCTATCTCGGAGCTCCGATGCCTTGCAACCCAACTTGGCCAAGTGCGTCAAGATGAGCGCAATACCCACCAATGCATCACGTCCGGAGTGAGCTGCGGGATAAATCACACCGCCGTTACCTTCACCGCCGATGACGGCGCCGGTTTCTTTCATCTTCGTCACCACATTCACTTCACCTACGGCAGCGGGAGCGTAGTTGCAACCGTGTTTTTCGGTCACATCGCGCAGACCACGTGTAGAGGAGAGGTTGCTCACGGTGTTACCGGGCGTGTGTTGGAGCACATAGTCTGCCACGGCCACGAGGGTGTTTTCTTCACCGAACATGGTACCGTCTTCGCAAACCAAGGCGAGGCGGTCGGCATCGGGATCGACCACAAAACCGATGTCGTGGCGACCTTTGCGCATGAGGTTGCGAATCTCGCTGAGGTTCTCCTTGAGGGGTTCGGGGTTGTGCGCGAAATCGCCCGTGGGTTCGCAGTTCAGCAAGGTCACTTGCGTCACGCCGAGCTGACCGAGCAACTTGGGAATGATGACACCGCCCACTGAGTTCACGGCGTCGAGGGCAACAGTGAAGTGCGCACGACGAATGGCTTCCACGTCGACGAGCTCGAGCTGCTTGATCACTTCAATGTGACGCTGGTCGTAGCTGTAGTTTTGAATCAGGCAACCGAGGTTGTCGACATCTACAAACTCATAAGCTTCGGCATTGGCGGCACGCACCACTTCGCTGGCTTCCGAAGGGGGAAGGAACTCGCCCTTTCGTTGAGGAACTTGAGGGCGTTCCACTGACGGGGGTTGTGACTGGCCGTGATGATCACACCACCGCAGGCACTTTCCATCGAAACGGCCAGCTCGGTCGTCGGCGTGGAAGCCAAACCGATGTTGATCACGTCGAAGCCCATGCTCATCAGCGTACCGCAGACGACTTGGCTGACCATCTCACCGGAGATGCGCGCGTCGCGGCCGACGACGATCTTGCGACGATATTTGCGGCTCACCACTTTTTTTCGCGCAAGCTGGCGAAGGCGGCCACCGATTTAGCAATATCTACGGGGTTGAGCGTGTCCCCGCTGCGGCCACCGATCGTGCCGCGGAATCCCGAAATTGACTTGATTAGGGTCATATTGTTGTTTATTTTGCTGATTGCGTTGGGAGCGAATCTATTCTGTCACAACAAGTGAGCAGAATCGTCCTCATTTTGACTCTACAAAGATACACACTTATTATCATTCACGCGTACACGCGAGGACTCTTTTTCGACAATCCTCACCGCCGAGCCGTCAACGCGCACCATAAAACGCAGGGGCGAAAAGAAAAAGTGCTCCGACGCACAGTGGCGACGGAGCACGCTGAGTGGTGTGCGCGCATCGTCACGGCGACGACACACGACGTTGATTATTTGCCTTGTTGAGCCTGCATGCGTTCGAGCTCAGCCTTACCCGTGGGCGTTGCGGCATAAGCTTGATAGAAAGCATCGCGGTAGTAGATCATCATGTTGAGTGCGCGGGGCACGACATCGCCGAGTTCGAAGTTGTCGGAGAGGATCATTTCCACACCTGCCCAAACAGCGTTTTCAAAACGAACGGCACCTTTGGCCACCTTCACATCGGCATTCGCCTTGTTGAGCGCTGCATAAACGTCTGCACGGTTTTCTTCGGTCACCTCGAAGATTTGGGGGAAGAAGAGGTTGAGGAAGTTCTCATCCTGATCGTCACGGAAGTGAATGAAGTCGAGGGTTTCGTACTTGAACTGGAGACCGAAATCAGTCTTTTCGGGGCAGAAGCCCTCCTTCTTGAGGTATTCTTCGAGTTTTTCGCAAAATGCCATATTCTGTTGTTGTTTTGAAGGTTATTGCCTGTCGACCTTGCCATCGCACCTGCGAAGGGCGAAAGGGGCGCGACTTAGATGATGCAAATATAAGTTTTCCCCTTCGTTCTGCCAAACAAATCTTACATTTTTCGAAAGCATCGAGCCAAACGCAGCTCACTCTACACTGAAATTTTGTCACCTCATCCACTCACAATCAGCAAGTTAACTGTCATTTTAGCAGCTTTCGCGGATAAAACGTCAGTTTTCCAATTTCGGCAGAGCCCTTGCAAAAGAACTAAGCGTCGACGCCCCCGAGCCGAGGCAGTTCCTCAACGACTCCCTCCACTCCTTGCGCCGAATCGCCCTCACCGGCACTCGTTCGCACCGCGGCTCCTCGGCATCGACATCGACTCACTCATTTTCTAACGACAATAAACAACATAAAGATATGAACTTCGACAACTTCACCCTCAAAGCCCAAGAGGCTGTGCAGCACGCTGTGCAAACGGCGCAACGCACGCAACGTCAGGCCATCACGGCCACCCACCTTTTGCAGGGCGTCCTCGCCGTGGGAGAGAACGTCACGCAGTTTCTCTTCGGAAAAACCGGTGTGAACGCCGATCTCCTCTCGCGCACCATCGACAGCGAACTGCAAAGCCTGCCCCGCGTGGAAGGCGGCGAACCCTATTTGGATCGCGATGCCAACGCCGCGCTCAACGCCGCCCAAGACATCGCCCGCCGCGACGGCGATCAGTTTGTCGGACTCGAGCCCTTGCTGCTCGCTCTCCTCACCACCGACAGCACCGCCTCGCGTCTGCTCAAAGATGCCGGACTGACGGCCGATGCCCTCACCGCCGCCATCAAAGAACTGCGCGGAGGCCGCAAGGCCGACTCCGCCTCGAGCGAAGACACCTACCAGTCCTTGCAAAAATACGCCCGCGACCTCGTCGCCGAAGCCCGCGACGGTAAATTGGATCCCGTCATCGGTCGCGACGAAGAGATCCGCCGCGTCTTGCAGATTCTCTCGCGCCGCACGAAAAACAACCCCATCCTCATCGGCGAACCCGGTACGGGTAAAACCGCCATCGTCGAAGGTTTGGCACAGCGCATCGCTCGCGGCGACGTGCCCGAAAAACCTCCGCAACAAACGCGTCTTCTCGCTCGACATGGGCGCCCTCGTGGCCGGTGCCAAGTACAAGGGCGAATTTGAAGAGCGCCTCAAGAGCGTGGTCAACGAGGTGACCGCCGCCGAAGGGGGCATCATCCTCTTCATCGACGAAATCCACACCCTCGTGGGCGCCGGCAAGGGCGAAGGTGCCATGGATGCGGCCAACATCCTCAAGCCCGCCTTGGCGCGTGGCGAACTCCGCAGCATCGGTGCCACCACGCTGGAGGAATACCAAAAGTATTTCGAGAAGGACAAAGCCCTCGAGCGTCGTTTCCAGACGGTGCTCGTCGACGAACCCACGCCCGAAGACGCCATCTCCATCCTGCGCGGACTCAAAGAGCGCTACGAGAACCACCACCATGTGCGCATTCAGGACGATGCCCTCATCGCCGCCGTCACCCTCTCGCATCGCTACATCTCCGACCGCTTCCTCCCCGACAAGGCCATCGACCTCATGGACGAAGCTGCCGCCAAACTCCGCATGGAGCGCGATTCGCAGCCCGAACAGCTCGACGAAATCTCGCGCCGCCTTCGCCAACTCGAGATTGAGCGCGAAGCCATTCGCCGCGAGGCCGATGCCGCAGCCGACGGCAGCCACGATGCGAAACTCACCGCCCTCAACAAGGAAAATCCAATCGCTCCAAGAAGAGGAACACGACCTCAAAGGCAAATGGGAAGGGAGCGTGAGATCTTGACCCGGATCCAGCAACACAAACAGGAGATCGAGCAACTCAAGTTCACCGCCGACCGTGCCGAACGCGAAGGCGACTACGGCAAGGTGGCCGAAATTCGCTACGGCCGCTTGAAGGAGTTGGAAAGTAAGATCGCCGAACTCCACGACACCCTCCTCAAGCGCCAAGGTGCCGAGGCCATGGTGAAAGAAGAGGTCACAGCCGACGACATCGCCGACGTGGTGAGCCGCTGGACGGGCATTCCCGTCACCCGCATGCTCCAAAGCGAGCGCGAAAAACTCCTGCATCTCGAAGACGAGCTCCACGCTCGCGTCATCGGTCAAGACGAAGCCATCAAGGCCGTGGCCGACGCCGTGCGCCGCAGCCGCGCCGGACTCCAAGATCCGAAACGCCCCATCGGCTCGTTCATTTTCCTCGGATCGACGGGTGTCGGTAAGACCGAACTGGCGAAGGCACTGGCCGAATGCCTCTTCGACGACGAGAACATGATGACGCGCATCGACATGAGCGAATATCAAGAAAAGTTCTCGGCCACACGCCTCATCGGTGCCCCTCCGGGATACGTCGGTTATGACGAAGGCGGTCAACTCACCGAGGTCGTGCGTCGCAAGCCCTACTCGGTGGTGCTCTTCGACGAAATCGAAAAAGGCACACCCCGATGTGTTCAACATCCTCTTGCAGGTGCTCGACGACGGACGCCTCACCGACAACAAGGGGCGGACGGTCAACTTCAAGAACACCATCATCATCATGACCTCCAACCTCCTCACGGCCAAGGACGCACCGCAAGGAGACGACAGTGAGCACTCGCGCGAGCAACTCGTGGCGGCTCTCACCGCGCCCCGTCTGTCGCCCTCCGGCACCCCGCTGCCGGGTTTGCGGCCGGAGTTTGTCAACCGCATCGACGACATTCTCATGTTCCACGCCCTCAGCCGCAGCGAGATCGAACAGATCGTACGCCTGCACATCGGCACCGTGGCGCGCCGCCTCGAAGCGCAGGGCATCGTCCTCCGCGTCAACGACGACGCCGTGGCCTTCCTCGCCGAAGAGGGCTACGACCCCGATTTCGGCGCACGTCCCGTGAAGCGCGCCCTGCAAAACTTCTTGCTCAACGACCTCTCGCGCGCCATCTTGGGCGGCAAGGTCAACCAAGCGCATCCCATCCTCGTCAAGAAATCGGGCGACGGACTGATCTTCGAAAACGACAATGCCTAAGCGCTCGTATCCCTCCACAACATGGTGGGCACTCCCGAGAATGGGAGTGCCCGCTTTTTTGTTTTCACTCTCCCCCACTCTCTCATAAAAAGGAGGGTAAAATACGTCCATTCCTCGCGTGCGCGCGCGTCCGCCGTTTTTCGTTTTTCAGCCTTCACCTCTTCACCTTTCGGGGATAACCAACTGTAATACAACAAGATGTAGGGGTGAAGACACGACCATCTTAAAATATCTCAACAAACCCACCAAACACACTGAACGACAAACAGATACGGGTGAAGGCTTCACCTCTCGTCTTTCCTTCACCCCGGCTTCACCTTTTCCATCACCATTCCGCACAAAAAATCAGCCCCTTTCGTGCGCCCCCTCTTGGGGTGAAGGAAAAAGGTGAACATCACAGAGGGTGAAGACTTCACCCGTATCTATCTACCAATCAATTATTTACATCGTATTTTAACACAGATTCAAAACACAACAATCTTCACCCGTATTATCCTATTGATCAACCGTTTACCCCCAAAAAGTGAAGAGGTGAAGGTAAAAAACAGGAAAACTCCTGACGCGTACGCGCGCGAGAAAAGACGGGAAGAAAGGAAGAAAACAAGGGAGAATTTGAAAGGAAGTCCACTACTTTGATACAAAAGACATAGGAAAAAGGATTTACCCACCGAGGAAATGATTTATTAAGTCGTTAAAAAACTTCATTCTCAAAATTTACCCCCCCCAACATTATTATTTATTTTTTATGCTTACCTTTGCAGCGCATTTACCTCTTTGAATTGCTTCTTGCATAGGTAGCTACAATGTAGAGCGTTTGACATATTATCCCTCATTGAAATGTGGAAGTTTCAACAAAACCGGGATGATAGCAATAACGCTCACGTCAGGATTATTGCACCCCACTTCGAGTCTGTGGGGGAAATATATCTGGGCGTGGGCTATTGCTTGATTATCGGTTTAGGGCATCTTCCACAGCCTCAATGAGATAATTGGCAATAGTTCCCACACTCTTTTATTTTTGTTATTACAGCTCGCTTCGGGGAAACAGCAAGCCTAATTTTAGAACAGTTATGAAGAAAAAAGCACTGTTTCTTATTCTATTTTTTTGACAAGCTTTCTCTGTGGTTTTGCCCAGGTAATGCAAGATGTCGTCTACCTCAAGGATGGCAGCGTAGTAAAGGGAATTATAGTAGAACAAGTTCCCAATAAATCTATCAAGCTCCAAACGGCCGATGGTAGTCTGTTTGTGTACCAAATGGATGCTGTGGAAAAGATGGGCAAGGAGCTTAGAACGGCATCTGCTCGCAGAAGATATAACCAAGGGGCAGTTACGGCATTTACCGGCAACGGCTTGACAGTAGGCTACAAGGGTTATGTGGACGTTGGATACACTATTGGTGCAGGCAATTATGGCCTGGATAGACTTGCTGTGAGCTTTGTTAATGGAGTACAGTTTAATCCCCGCCTGTTTGTCGGACTGGGATCTGCCTTTAACTACTACACAAAAGATGAGGCGATAGGCATTCCCATTTTTGCGAACGTACGCTGTCATTTTACCACTAGTGGCATCGCGCCTTTTGGGGATTTGAGAGTAGGTTATAGTCCCTTTGGAGATGCAAAAGGTTTCTACTTCTCTCCTTCTTTTGGTTGCCGTTTTTGGCTTATCAAAACGCGTGGGATTAAATGTTGGCGTCGGATATGAAATGCAGTGGGCTGATGTTGTTGCTGGCTATCATGTGTCGCAGGAATCTGTTGATGGCGTATCCTTGAAGTTTGCTGTTGATTTCTAAGGTTTGCCTTTTCCTTCACCCTAGAAGCAAATCGCCTCAGCTCGTATGAGCTGAGGCGATTTTTTTAGTATTTGGATATTGCTGTCCGGTAAAAGTTTAGACGCAGCAAATTTGTCGCTCTGACCTCCACTAAACAGGTTGATTCATCTTACCTCATCTAAAGTTCGCCTCTTTCTTCGCAAGCGTTTTTTTAGCGGACAGCCGTTGTATACGGTGATCCGAACCACAAAAATCAATAGAATTAGCCATACTCTAAGTCTCTCAGCGGCTTAAAGAATACATTTGGCCACATCTCGTATCTTCCATTCTCTCGTTTTAGCGGACAGCCAATGAATGATAGTCGGAAGAGTATCTTTCTCGAAAAAGTAACAACTTCCTTTTGACCATAAAGAAAACTATTTATATTTGCACTGTTCATTATTTAGTTATGAGACCTCTTATTGTTTTATCTCTTTTTCTACTACCATATTTGAGCTATGGACAAATCTCTTTTAGCGGAAAATGTTGCTTATTAGGAACACAAATCTCTTCTAATTCTAGGGAAGAAGTTTATATAGGAAGTGGTGTGGGAATTGGTTGTTCTGCGCCTTTAACTAATACATTCTTGTTGAATGTAGAAATGCTGTATATTAAGCGTGGATACAAATTTTATAATGTATACGAACCCTATGGCAGTTCTATGAAAAATATAACGGTTTCGTTCTCTTGTCTCGATTTACCGATTCTTCTTGAATATAGAGTATCAGATGTGTGCTTTATAGAAGGAGGTGGGTATTTGGGTTGCCAAATGGATAGGAATCTCTATTTTGAAGATCAGAAGTATTCGGAAAGACATCTTGGTCAAAAAGAGTTTTTTGATGCTGGCCTAATTGGTGGCATAAAGCTAAAATGGCAAAGAATATTTGTGGAATTGCAATACCAACATGGTCTTACACAGGCCTTTAAAAAAGTCGATGGATTTGATTTTAGAGGAGTTTCTTTGAGTTTAGGATATGTGTTATCCCAAAGATAGCATTACGAATAAAATCATTGGATTTTGTGTTGCAATGACCTTTGCAGCACCATTTCACTCACTATTGGTGCAGGCACTTATGGCCTGGATAGGCTTGCTGTGAGCTTTGTTAATGGAGTACAGTTTAATCCCTACCTGTATGTCGGACTGGGATCTGCTTTTAACTACTACACAAAAGGTGAGGCAATAGGTATTCCCATTTTTGCGAACGTACGCTGTCATTTTACCGATAGTGGCATCGCGCCTTTTGGGGATTTGAGAGTAGGTTATAGTCCCTTTGGAGATGCAAAAGGTTTCTACTTCTCTCCTTCTTTTGGTTGCCGTTTTGGCTTATCTAAACGCGTGGGATTAAATGTTGGCGTCGGATATGAAATGCAGTGGGCTGATGTTGTTGCTGGCTATCATGTATCGCAGGAATCTATTGATGGCGTATCCTTGAAGTTTGCTGTTGATTTCTAAGGTTTGCCTTTTCCTTCGCCCGAGAAGCAAATCGCCTCAACTCATACGAGCCGAGGCGATTTTTTTAGTATTTGGACAAGCCTTCGACTTTAAAAGAAGGACATTGATACTCTGCGATCATCAGCAAGGGATTCTGCCAAGTTAGAGTTTACGTTTAGAACCATTTGGAACAAGAGAACAATATTCCAATGCACACATAGTCTCATTTTGTGCATCACAGTAAACATTTCAACACAAAAAGAGCCGCATTACTTCTTTTTTTAGGTAAATCAATTTGGATCATACAAACAAAAAAACCGTACTTTCGTATCGCGTAAGATAAAACATCATTTACTACGCCGGAAAATATCCGTTGTTTTTACTCACCCTCAAAA
>BNJT01002855.1_pt1 | contig 35958 bp, 42 predicted proteins | sample 8540491 | NCBI WGS metagenome assembly BNJT01 (sample SAMD00202455, study PRJDB9452) | human saliva metagenome | host: Homo sapiens | reverse complement strand
AATACGTTAATTTTGATTAATTGAAAAGTCCCTGCAACTCAGTTGCAAGGACTTTTTGATATTTTTAAAGAATTATCAAGGTAAACTGTTTAATATGAATCCTTACGAAGACAAACTAGTGGGACAGAACAAAAGAATACTTAACCAGTTCATAAAATCCTTGACAAGCTACAAATTTAGGAGTAAACTATTAACCAGTTAAGTAATAGAGAGGAGTTTCTGCAATTTAGAAATGAATTGCAACTAGAAATATCAAAAAGAAAGAGAGTTTCGATGAAAGTTAATAAGAAATACCTCGCTGGTTCTGCGGCAGCTTTGATTTTAAGTGTTTGTTCTTACCAGTTGGGACTTTATCAAGCCAGAACGGTTAAGGAAAATAATCGTGTTTCCTATATAGATGGAAAACAAGCAACGCAAAAAACGGATAATCTAACTCCTGATGAGGTTAGCAAGCGTGAAGGAATCAATGCGGAGCAAATCGTCATCAAGATAACAGACCAAGGCTATGTCACTTCACATGGCGACCACTATCATTATTACAATGGTAAGGTTCCTTATGATGCGATTTTCAGTGAAGAATTACTCATGAAGGATCCAAACTATAAGCTAAAAGATGAGGATATTGTCAATGAAGTCAAGGGTGGTTATGTTATTAAGGTAGATGGAAAATACTATGTTTACCTTAAGGATGCTGCCCATGCGGATAATGTCCGTACAAAAGAGGAAATCAATCGACAAAAACAAGAGCATAGTCAGCAGCGTGAAGGTGGGACTTCAAGAAACGATGGTGCTTTATCCTTGGCACGTTCGCAAGAACGCTATACCACAGATGATGGTTATATCTTTAATGCATCTGATATCATTGAGGATACTGGGGATGCTTATATCGTTCCTCATGGAGATCACTACCATTATATTCCAAAAAATGAGTTATCAGCTAGCGAGGTGGCTGCTGCAGAAGCCTTCCTATCTGGTCGGGGAAATCTGTCAAGTTCAAGAACCTATCGCCGACAAAATAGCGATAGCACACTAAGAACTAACTGGGCCCCTTCTGTAAGCAATCAGGGAACTACCAATACTAACACAAGCAACAACAGCAACACTAACAGTCAAGCGAGTCAAAGTGATAACATTGATAGCCTGTTAAAACAGCTCTACAAACTGCCTTTGAGCCAACGACATGTGGAATCAGATGGCCTCGTTTTCGACCCAGCACAAATCACAAGTCGCACAGCCAGAGGTGTAGCTGTCCCTCATGGTAACCATTACCACTTTATCCCTTATGAACAAATGTCTGAATTGGAAGAACGAATTGCTCGTATTATTCCTCTTCGTTATCGTTCGAACCATTGGCTACCGGATTCAAAACCGGAAGAACCAAGTCCACAACCGACTCCAGAACCTAGTCCGAGTCCGCAACCTGCACCAAATCCTCAACCAGCTCCTAGTAATCCAATTGATGAAAAATTGGTCAAAGAAGCTGTTCGAAAAGTAGCTGACGGGTATGTCTTTGAGGAGAATGGCATCTCTCGTTATATCCCAACCAAGGAACTTTCAGCAGAAACAGCGGCAGCCATTGATAGTAAACTAGCCAAGCAGGAAAGTTTGTCTCATGTGCTAGGAGCTAAGAAAACTGACCTCCCATCTAGTGACCGAGAATTTTACAATAAGGTTTATGACTTACTAGCAAGAATTCATCAAGATTTAATTTCCAATAAAGGCCGACAAGTTGATTTTGAAGCTTTGGATAAACTCTTGGAACGACTCAATGATGTCTCAAGCGATAAAGTTAAGCTAGTGGATGATATCCTTGCCTTCCTAGCACCCATTCGTCATCCAGAACGTTTAGGAAAACCGATGCGCAAATAGCTTACACAGATGATGAGATTCAAGTAGCCAAGTTGGCAGGCAAGTATACAACAGAAGACGGTTATATCTTTGATCCTCGTGATATTACCAGTGACGAGGGGGATGCCTATGTAACTCCGCATATGACCCACAGTCATTGGATTAAGAAAGATAGTTTGTCTGAAGCTGAAAGAGCAGCAGCCCAGGCTTATGCTAAAGAGAAAGGTTTGATGCCTCCTTCGACAGACCGTCAGGATTCAGGAAATACTGAGGCTAAAGGAGCAGAAGCTATCTACAATCGAGTAAAAGCAGCTAAGAAGGTGCCACTTGATCGTATGCCTTATAATCTCCAACATACTGTGGAAGTCAAAAACGGAAGCTTGATTATTCCTCATTATGACCATTACCATAACATCAAATTTGAGTGGTTTGACGAAGGTCTTTATGAGGCACCTAAGGGATATACTCTAGAAGATCTCTTTGCGACTGTGAAGTACTATGTTGAACATCCAAACGAACGTCCGCATTCAGATAGTGGATGGGGCAATGCAAGTGACCATGTTCAAAGAAACCAAAATGGTCAAGCTGATAACAATCATACGGAAAAACCATCAGAGGAGAAACCTCGAACAGAAAAACCTCGCGAAGAGAAGCCGCAAAGTGAGAAACCAGAGTCTCCAAAACCGACTGAAGAGCCAGGAGGAGAATCACCAGAGGAAGCAGAGGAACCTCAGGTCGAGACTGAAAAGGTTGAAGCGAAGTTAAGAGAGGCTGAAGAGCTACTTGCAAAAATCCAAGATCCCATTATCAAGTCTAACGCTAACGAAACTCTTACTGGATTAAAGAATAATTTACTATTTGGCGCTCAGGACAACAATACTATTATGGCAGAAGCTGAAAAATACTATTGGCTTTGTTAAGGGAGAGTAAGTAGTCTTAGCAGTATTTTCTAACTCCTAAAAACAGGATAAGAGAACTGGAAAAAAACGAAAAAATGAGAACAGAATGTGAGTTCTAGTTCTCATTTTTTTCATGAAAAATGTGCAAAAATATCTTGACAGATAGTGTAAATAAAGATAAACTATTTACTAGTTAATTAAATGGTTAAATACTAGTTAAGGAGTAATGATGAAAAAAAGAACGATCCTATTATTGATGACCAGTTTATTGGTTCTTGTCTTAGGAGCATGTAGCCAAAAAAAGAAAAAAACAAGAGGCAAAAAGGGATGAAGATTGTAACAAGTTTTTTTACCCAATCTACGCCATGGTAAAAGAGGTATCAGGGGACTTGAATGATGTACGGATGATTCAGTCAAGTAGTGGGATTCACTCATATGAACCCTCAGCGAATGACATTGCTGCCATCTATGATGCGGATGTCTTTGTCTACCATTCGCATACACTGGAGTCTTGGGCGGGAAGCCTGGATCCAAATTTAAAAAAATCAAAAGTAAAAGTTTTAGAAGCATCTGAAGGGATGACCTTGGAGCGTGTACCAGGCTTGGAAGATGTAGAAGCTGGGGATGGGATTGATGAAAAAAACACTTTACGATCCGCATACTTGGTTAGATCCTGAAAAAGCAGGCGAAGAAGCGCAGATTATTGCGGATAAACTTTCGGAGCTTGATAGTTCCAATAAGGAAACTTATCAAAAGAATGCTAAAAACTTTATCGCTAAAGCTCAAGAATTGACTAAGAAATACCAGCCTATTTTTGAAAAAGCGAGTCAAAAGACCTTTGTAACACAACATACAGCCTTTTCGTACCTGGCTAAACGCTTCGGTTTGAAACAACTTGGTATAGCAGGGATTTCCCCTGAACAAGAGCCGAGTCCGAGACAGTTGACAGAAATCCAAGAATTTGTCAAAACCTATAAGGTTAAAACTATCTTTACTGAGAGCAACGCTTCTTCTAAAGTCGCTGAAACCTTGGTCAAATCAACAGGAGTTAGTCTGAAAACACTGAATCCTTTGGAAGCAGACCCCGAAAATGACAAAACTTACTTAGAAAATTTAGAAGAAAATATGAAAGTTCTTGCAGAAGAATTAAAATGAGGAGATTATGAAAATGAAGAAAAAGTATCTTGTGGCGGGATCGGCTTTAGTACTTTCCCTAAGTCTTTGCATCTATGCACTGAACCAACACCAAGTAGAAGGAAACAAAGACAATAACCGTGTATCTTATGTCGATGGGAAACAAGACTCACAAAAATCAGAAACTCAGACACCAGATCAAGTTAGCAAAAAGGAAGATATTCAGGCAGAACAAATTGTTGTGAAAATTACCGATCAAGGTTATGTGACTTCACACGGTGATCATTTCCATTATTACAATGGTAAAGTTCCTTTTGACGCGATTTTCAGTGAAGAACTCTTGATGAAAGATGATAATTATCAACTTAAAGACACTGATATTGTCAACGAAATCAAAGGTGGATACATTATCAAGGTTGATGGTAAGTATTATGTCTACCTAAAGGATGCGGCACATGCAGATAACGTTCGTACGAAGGACGAAATTGAACGCCAAAAACAAGGTCATACGCACGATGCGCCAACTTCTAACAGTGCAGTGACACTTGCACGATCACAAGGACGTTATACTACCGATGATGGATATATTTTTAATCCATCTGATATTATAGAAGATACTGGTGATGCTTATATCATTCCTCATGGTGGACATTACCACTACATTCCAAAGAGTTCCTTGTCTGCTAGTGAATTGGCAGCTGCTCAAGCCTATCTCTCTGGAACTAGAAAACAACCGAGTGTGACTGACTATCGTCCAAGTCAAAATGGAACCAGTCAAACCACTAATCCTAGCCAACAAACTGAAACACCAAGCAATACAGAAGAGAACCTTCAGAATCTATTAAAACAGCTCTATGCACTTCCAAGTAATCAACGTTACGCAGAATTGGATGGCTTGATTTTTGACCCTGCTAAGATTTCAAGCAGAACACCAAGTGGCGTGGCGATTCCTCATGGAAATCACTATCATTTCATTCCGTATACAAAGCTTTCTGCTTTGGAAGAAAAGATTGCTCGTATGATTCCTCTTGCTAGTGACAGTGGGAAACCAGCACCTTTAGAAAATCCAAGTAAACCCGTAGAACATCCTGCTCAGCAAGACCATCATCATGACCAAGACGGTGACCATGGAAGTCAGGGGACCAACCATAAAGATCATGACCACCATCATAGTGAAGAACATGATCATGGCTTTGCAGCTGAACGCGTCATCAGTGAGGATGAGCAAGGTTTTGTAGTTTCTCATGGAGATCACGCTCATTATTTCTTTAAGAAGGACTTGACTGAGGCTCAAATTAAAGCTGCCCAAAACCACTTGAAAGAAAATCATCAGTCTGAGCCCGTTCAACCACTTGCTAAGACTGTGGAAAGTTTCTCGAGAGATGCTAGCGATGAAGAAAAATCAAGTATATCTCACAGACCTACGGAGTACCGCTTGAAGCGATTCGTATTTCAAATGGATTCTTTGTCTTTGGAAATCCGGATCAAGCCTATGATCCTACTCATATTCATCCCTATGCAGTACGAAAAGAACATGTTCGTATACCGCTGCAGACAGGTGATCCTGAACTTGATTTCTTAAATGAACTTTATACTACTGCCCTACGCGACAATGTGTCTCCTTATAGTTTGCAAGTTGAAAATGGTAGTTTTGTCATTCCACATGGTGATCACAATCACTACATTAAGGTTCAGACCAAGGGCTATGAGGTTGCTTTAAAGAATAAGATTCCTACCTTACAATCAAGCTATCAGCCTGGAGCTTTTGACGAGCAAACTGTTCTTTCTAAAGTTGATCAACTATTAGCAGATAGCAGAAGTCTCTACAAAGACAAACCTATCATGCAGAGACGGGTTGAACTTGCTTTGGGTCAATTTACCGAGAACATGAAAAAACTTGCGACAAACTCAACTGCTGGATACCTAGCAGCCTTGGATCTCTTTGATAAGCAATATATCCATGTGGATCACAGTGTGTCTCCAGTTGAAACATCACCTTTGGACAAGAAATACCAAGCCCTTGTAGATAAGATCAATACACTGGATACAGATACTTATGGTTTGCCTAAGAAGGATCTCTTGCTTCATTTGCAAGATGCGAAACTAGCACAAGATGAAACAGAGTTGGATGCGATTGAAGCGAAACTGCAAGCCTTGCAAGATTTCCGCGATCGGACAGGGGTTACGACAGTAGAGTACATTAAGTATTTCTACGAACATGTATCTGATGGCCGACTCAGAGAAGAACTACGTAACCGTGTTGCCAAGTTGACTTGGGAACTTTACCAGTCGCAATCTTTTCTCAAAGCAACCGACTTAAACAAGTTATTCCCAACCATCTACCAAACTAAACTAGAGGTGGAAGAAGCTCTCAAAGACGAACCAGTTTCTACAAAAGCTGGCAAAACCATTCTGGATACGGAAAAAGTGGATAGCCAAACTGCTAAGACAGCTATCTATGAATTCCTAAAAGAACTCTATGGTGACTTTATGCCAGAAGAACGTGTCACTCATGTGAAGAAGGAAGAAGTTGAAGCACTTCTAGCCAAAGTAATAGACCTCTTAGCACGTGTCAAAGAAGATGGTGTCAAACAATCCCTAGCTGAAGAAGCAGCCAATATCAAAGCGGCTACTGAAAAGGAAAATGCAGACCTTGACGAAGCTAAAACACAACTTGAGGATCTTTTAAATCGTATTGCAGCGACTATCCAACGAGAAGAAAAACAGGCTGAACAGGATCCGCAAACGGTGATCATCTATCAAAAACTTTATAATGTCTTGCTCTCTCTTCACAAGTACCTTGAGGATAATAAGGGATCAGATGCAGACTTTGAACGTGTTGATGCCCTATTTGATCAACTCGCAGCCAAAAGCAGTGATAAAGAAGGTCTCCTCACTCTAGCTAAAGAGATTATTAGCTTGAACCAAGAACTCCGTTCAAAATCAAGTGAAACTGCTAACCAATCTAAGTCTGAGAAAGATAGTGAAACAGCGACATCTCAAGCAAGCGAAAAGCAAGAGCAAAGTGAGTCTGACTCAAGTGCTCAACCAAACGAATAAAAAGAAAGGCGAAGTAGCTGAGCTACCTCGTCTTTTTTAGTCTTTATAGGATACAATACCAATGATGGTATCTACTGCGCGCTCCATGGTCTGAAGACTAACGTATTCAAAACGGCCGTGCATGTTTCACCACCAGCAAAGATATTCGGAGTTGGAATACCCATAAAGGAAATCTTAGACCCATCAGTCCCTCCGCGAATCGGTTCAATGATTGGTGTGATTCCAAGATCTTCCATAACGGCTTTGGCAATGGTAACGGGTGTCATGTCTTTCTCGATGACTTCTTTCATATTGTAGTACTGGTCTGTCAGACTCAAGGTTACTCTATTATTCCCAAGCTTTTGATTCATCTTATCAGCAATGTCCCGCATGGTTTCCTTACGAGCTTCAAAGGCATCTTTTTCAAAGTCTCGAATGATATAGCTTGCACGCGCCTCCTCGACACTACCTGACACATCCATAAGATGATAGAAACCTTGGTAACCATCTGTCAGCTCTGGTCGGTCGTTCTCAGGAAGTTGATTATGAAAATCAATCGCCAGCTGAAGGGCATTGACCATCTGTCCTTTGGCAGTACCAGGGTGGACATTACGCCCTTGGAAATGGAGGTCAGCAGCTGCTGCTGAGAAAGTCTCGTACTGGAGTTCCCCTAGTGGTCCTCCGTCAACAGTGTAGGCGAAATCAACATCAAAATCTTTAGCATCGAATTTGTTAGCACCAACGCCAATTTCTTCATCTGGACCAAAACCAACTCGAATTTCACAATGCTTGATTTCGGGATGAGCAGTCAGGTGTTCGATAGCAGTCATAATTTCAGCAATCCCAGACTTGTCATCAGCACCTAGCAAGGTCGTGCCATCAGTTGTGATAAGCGTTTGGCCATGATATTTTTCAAGGCTCTTGAAATCAGCAGGATCGAGTTTAAATCCAGAATCACCCAAGTCGATAGCTCCACCATCGTAATTTTCGATGACTTGCGGATTAACTCCTTCAGAATTAAAATCAGCTGTATCCATGTGGGATATGAAGCCAATCTTGCGTGTCAAGCTTGGATCGTTAGCTGGTAAGGTACCAATCGCAAAACCATTTGGAAGGTAGTAGACATTTTGCAGACCGACACGTTTCATTTCGGGAATAAGAACATTGGTCGCAAAATCTACCTGGCTTTGCGTACTTGGAGTAGTAGTAGAGTGTTCATCAGAACGCGTATTGACCTTAACGTAGGTCAAAAAACGATCTAAAAGGTTCGGATAAGTCATAAACTCCTTTAATATCATTTTTTTCATTGTATCATAGAATGGAGAGAAAGACAAAGAGAAGTAAATAAAAATAAAATGAATGAAAGCGTTTATTTATTATATATTTCATGGTAGAATGGTAATTGAAAAAAACATCACAAGGACATATCAATGAAAAAAGCAATTTTAATGATGACATTCGGTTCGCCAGAAGAGATTACCTTTGAGAGTGTGGCGGATTTTTTTACCAATATTCGTCGTGGAATCAGACCCAAGGATCACGAGATTCAGACTCTCTATGACAACTATGTTCGTATTGGTGGTACGCCCCTGCAGAGGATTACACGTGATGAGGTCAATTTAGTCAAGGAACGGTTAGGAGAAGAGTATGGCATCTACTTTGCCAACAAATTTTCTCGCCCCTTTATCCCTGATGTGATCAAGCAGATGGAGGCTGATGGTGTTGAAGAATGTATTTGCTTGATTTTAGAACCTCATTATTCCTTTTACTCAGTCATGGGGTATGAGAAGTTTCTGGAAAGCCAGCAGATCCGATTTTTAGTCATTAAGGACTGGTATCAACAACAGGCTTTGTTGGACTTTTGGACAGATGAGATTAGCAAAATTTTACGGAACGATGTGGGAGAAGAGTCCTTTAAGGTAATCTTCTCAGCCCATAGTGTTCCAATTTTTGCCTTGGACTTTGGAGACCCTTATATCGATCAGATTTTTAATAATAGCAAGTTGATAGCAGAGCAACTCGGTCTAACAGCAGATCAGTATACCAATACTTGGCAGAGCGAAAGCGATATTGGAATCCCTTGGATCAAGCCAGATGTTTTAGAATATTTACGAGAACAAAAGCAACATCCAGAGCATTATATTTTTGTCCCGATTAGTTTTATTAGTGAGCACATCGAAGTCTTGTTCGATAATGATGTAGAATGTTATGAATTGTGTCAAGAATTAGGGGTAAATTATCATCGCCCACCAATGCCAAATACAGATTCCCGTTTAATTGATGCTTTAGTTGATACTGTGAGGGACAATGAACAAAAAGAATTTAAGGAATTTCTCCCAGAAGAAGAAACCTTTGACGAATTAGCTCCCTCAGCAACCACTAAGGATATTATGGAGGAAACAGGCGATCTTCAAATGCCAGAATTTGTGAAAAAACTGATTGAGAAAAAAGGCCGTGAAAATGTGAAGATGCCTTACTTAATTAAAAAAATGCTAGAAAAGGCAGGTAAGTTGCCGAAAAACTAAAGAAAAAAAGGATTTAGCATGAAGCTGGATCCTTTTTTTGTCTTATTTTTTCTCAAGAAGGGCTTTGATTTCTTGAAGAACTTCTAGTTCAGTTGGAGTAGCAGGTGCTTCCTCAACCACTTCCTCTTTCTTACGAAGGTTTTGAGCTTTTTCAATACCTTTAATAACGAAGAAAAGAACAGTACCTACAACGAGGAAGTTGATAATTGCACTCAAGAATTTACCATATGTAACACCATTCCATGCAAGTTCAGCAATGTTGTTAGCATTCGCAGCTTCCAAAGCTGGGTTCAAAAGAAGTGGTGTGATGATATCATTAACAAATGAAGTTACGATAGCACCAAAAAGCAGAGGCAATGATTACACCGACAGCGAGGTCAACGACATTGCCACGAAGCAAAAAAATTCTTTAAGTTCCTTTAACATTTTCATAAATTCCTTTCCAAAAATTTTTATTCTTATTATACCCTAAAATCGAGACGAATTGCAAGTTTAATGCTTTTTGAGATGAATTGTCCTTTTTAAAAATATAGATTTTACTGAGAATATAGTTTAAAATGATGATCAATATCTGTGCTAGTATGGTCTCGATAGTATTAACTCTATCTATATTTTGTTCAACAAACTGACCGATGATATTAGGATAAGATGTAACAAAGATATAAGTTAAAAGAACGTCTAAACCAAGAGTAGAGAGCCGTGCTAAGAAAAATTTAGCCAGACGGATTGTCCAATTTTTTCTCTCTTGTTTAAAAACAAATGCATCATTAGTGATAAAGGCAAAAAGAATAGCAATAATATTTGCGAGTATGGTTGCTAGGATTTCTTGATGGCTGATACGGTAGATAGCTAAACGTGATAAAATTGAGACCAGAGTAGTAGCACCACCAAAAAATAAGTAGGAGAGAATCTCGTTATCAAAGAAAGCTTTTATTTGATTTTTCATGATTTTAGTATAGCATAAAGTCATATATTGTGCTATACTGGTAAGGTTGATTCACTCAACCCTTGGTGCTTAGCTTCTTTCACCAAGCATATTTTACGCGGGAAACCGCCAAAGGAGAGAACATGAAAAATTTAACTGTTCGTGACATGGCAGATATTGCTATTGTTGCTGCTATCTATGTGGTTTTGACCATTACCCCACCACTAAATGCTATTAGCTACGGTGCTTACCAGTTCCGTATTTCTGAGATGATGAATTTTCTAGCCTTTTACAATCCTAAATATATCATCGGTGTGACGATTGGTTGTATGATTGCTAATTTCTTTAGCTTTGGTCTAATAGATGTCTTTGTCGGAGGAGGTTCTACTCTAGTTTTCCTTAGTCTGGGTGTTTGGCTCTTTAGCAAGTACAAGAAAGACTATTTGTTCAATGGTTTGATTCGAAAAGATCATTTTTTCTTTTCAATCCTCTTCTCTATTTCAATGATTACCATTGCAGCAGAACTTCATATCGTTGCTGAAGCTCCATTCTTCTTCACTTGGTTCTCTACAGGAGTTGGAGAGTTTGCATCACTTATCGTAGGTGCAATCCTAATCGGAAAACTGGGACAGCGAATCGACCTCACAAAATAAGAAGTTTATAAGCTAGATTCTTACTAAATCTAGCTTTTTTCATTCCATAAAATTAAAAGAGAGCGCTTGACAAGAACATAGAACTATAGTATACTTTTTAGGTAAGCTGATTTAGCTCAGTTGGCAGAGCGCATCCATGGTAAGGATGAGGTCGCCGGTTCAATCCCGGCAATTAGCATTAAATAGACAGAAAAAACCTTGGGCAACCAAGATTTTTCTTATAGACCTATGTAAATGAAGCCAAGGAGTTTTGGCTGTTGACAAAAGTGACTCTCTTTAGTAGAATAGTAGGTGCGATGAGTCGATAGGTAGTCTTCGGACTACTATTGAGCATAAGGAGGTCAAAACGCAGGAGCGGACCTTGATGAGTTGTGTGAACCTGCTCATCACATGAAGATGCCTCTTAGTCCCTAGTCAATGGCTAGGGATTTTTTTATTTTCAGAAAATTAGAACTCAAAAAAATACTTTTCAATTTTTTTAGAAAAAGTAGTATAATACTTCTATTATAGAAATTTTTAGAAAATTCCGAAAGAGGTTATTTATGGGATATACAGTTGCTGTAGTCGGCGCGACAGGTGCTGTCGGAGCTCAGATGATAAAAATGTTGGAAGAATCAACACTTCCTATCGATAAAATCCGTTACCTTGCTTCAGCACGTTCAGCAGGTAAGACTTTGAAATTTAAAGATCAAGATATTACGATTGAGGAAACGACTGAGACAGCTTTTGAAGGTGTTGATATTGCTCTCTTTTCAGCAGGTGGTTCTACATCAGCTAAGTATGCACCATACGCCGTTAAAGCTGGAGCGGTAGTGGTGGATAATACATCTTATTTCCGTCAAAATCCAGATGTTCCTTTGGTTGTTCCAGAAGTCAATGCTCATGCACTTGATGCCCACAACGGCATCATTGCCTGTCCTAACTGTTCAACTATCCAAATGATGGTAGCTCTTGAGCCCGTTCGTCAGAAATGGGGCTTAGACCGTATCATTGTTTCAACTTACCAAGCTGTTTCAGGTGCTGGTATGGGAGCGATTCTTGAAACACAACGTGAACTTCGTGAAGTTTTAAATGATGGGGTGAATCCACGTGATTTGCATGCGGAAATCTTGCCTTCAGGTGGTGACAAAAAACACTATCCTATCGCCTTCAATGCACTTCCACAAATCGATGTCTTCACTGACAATGATTACACTTACGAAGAGATGAAGATGACTAAGGAAACTAAGAAAATCATGGAAGATGACAGCATTGCAGTATCTGCAACCTGTGTGCGTATTCCAGTCTTGTCAGCTCACTCTGAGTCTGTTTATATCGAAACAAAAGAAGTGGCTCCAATCGAAGAAGTTAAAGCAGCCATTGCAGCCTTCCCAGGTGCAGTTCTAGAGGATGATGTGGCTCATCAAATTTATCCGCAAGCCATCAATGCAGTAGGTTCACGTGATACCTTTGTTGGTCGTATCCGTAAAGACTTGGATGCTGAAAAAGGAATCCACATGTGGGTTGTTTCAGATAACCTCCTCAAAGGTGCTGCTTGGAACTCTGTACAGATCGCAGAAACGCTTCATGAGCGTGGTTTAGTCCGTCCAACAGCTGAGCTGAAATTTGAATTGAAATAATGGTTTAGGAGTTCGAATGAACTCCTTCTTTGAAATAGAGAGGTGTAACTCATGTCTTACCAAGATCTAAAAGAGTGTAAAATTATCACGGCCTTTATTACCCCTTTCCACGAGGATGGTTCCATCAACTTTGATGCTATTCCAGCCCTTATAGAGCATTTATTGGCCCATCATACAGATGGAATTCTTCTAGCTGGAACGACTGCTGAGAGTCCAACCTTGACACACGATGAAGAGTTGGAACTCTTTGCGGCAGTTCAAAAGGTTGTTAATGGACGTGTTCCTTTGATTGCAGGTGTAGGTACCAATGATACACGTGACTCGATCGAGTTTGTCAAAGAAGTCGCAGAATTTGGCGGTTTCGCAGCTGGTCTTGCTATTGTACCGTACTACAACAAACCTTCTCAAGAAGGCATGTACCAGCACTTTAAAGCAATTGCGGATGCTTCTGACCTACCAATTATTATCTACAATATTCCAGGCCGTGTGGTAGTGGAATTAACTCCAGAAACCATGCTTCGCTTGGCTGACCATCCTAATATTATCGGTGTTAAAGAATGCACTAGCTTGGCTAATATGGCTTACTTGATTGAGCACAAGCCAGAAGAGTTCTTGATTTATACTGGTGAGGATGGTGATGCCTTCCATGCCATGAATCTTGGTGCAGATGGGGTTATTTCTGTTGCCTCCCATACAAATGGAGATGAGATGCACGAGATGTTCACTGCCATTGCAGAAAGCGATATGAAGAAAGCAGCAGCTATTCAGCGTAAATTCATTCCTAAAGTCAATGCCCTCTTCTCTTATCCAAGTCCTGCTCCTGTTAAGGCAGTTCTGAACTATATGGGATTTGAAGCGGGACCAACTCGATTACCTCTAGTTCCAGCACCAGAAGAAGATGCCAAACGCATTATCAAAGTTGTTGTAGATGGCGACTACGAAGCAACTAAGGCAACTGTAACAGGTGTCCTAAGACCAGATTACTAATAAAGACAATAAAATCCATGACCGTATGAACGATCATGGATTTTTCTTATTTTCCTAAACAGAATTGGCTAAAGAGTTGGGTAATGAGTTCATCTGGAGCAGCATCGCCAGTGATTTCTCCGAGGATTTCCCAAGTGCGAGTCAAGTCAACTTGAAGCAAGTCAACTGGCATCCCTAGTTCAAGACCTTGGTTAACAGCTTGTAGGCTTTCAACGGCCTTTTTAATCAAGGAAATATGACGAGCATTAGACAAGTAAGTAGCATCTTGCTCAACCAAACCAGCATTTTCAAAGAAGAGGTCGTTGATGCGTTCTTCGATTTTATCAATGTTTTGATTTTTAAGGACGGAAATACGGATGACATCTTCAGGAAGTTCAGAAGTTTCAATCGCTTCAGGAAGATCAGTTTTATTAAGTAGAATAATGCGGTTGGTATCTTGGCTGATTTCTAAGAGTTGGCGATCTTGGGCGGTCAGTGGTTCACTGGCATTTAGTACTAGTAGTACCAAGTCAGCTTCCTTTAGGGCTTTTTTCGAACGCTCGACACCGATTTGTTCCACGATGTCATCTGTTTCCCGGATACCAGCTGTATCAATTAATTTGAGAGGAACCCCGTTAATGTTGACGTATTCTTCGATGACATCTCGAGTAGTACCAGCAATGTCTGTAACGATAGCCTTGTCCTCACGCAAGAGGTTGTTGAGAAGACTGGATTTCCCAACGTTGGGGCGTCCGATGATGGCAGTGGAAATTCCCTCACGAAGGATCTTACCGCGACGAGCTGTTCGAAGGAGATTGGTCAAGAGTTGTTCAAACTCCTTAGTTTTCTCACGGACAACTGCAGTAGTAGCTTCCTCAACATCGTCGTATTCAGGATAGTCGATATTAACCTCAACTTGTGCAAGCGTGTTGAGGATTTCTTGACGGGTATTGTTAATCAGTTCAGAAAGGGAACCGTCTAGTTGTTTGACGGCAATGTTCATGGCTTTATCTGTCTTGGCACGGATGATGTCCATCACCGCTTCAGCCTGCGTCAAGTCCACACGTCCATTTAGGAAGGCACGTTTGGTAAATTCACCAGGCTCAGCCAACCGAGCTCCTTCACGGATAGCTAGCTGGAGAATTTCATTGGTCACTGCGATCCCACCATGAGTGTTGATCTCAATAATATCCTCACGAGTAAAAGTCTTTGGAGATTTCATAGCCCCAACCATGACTTCGTCCATGACCTTACCAGTTAGAGGGTCAACGATGTGTCCGTAGTTGAGAGTGTGGCTAGCAACCTTACTCAAGTCTTTCCCTTTGAAAATCTTTTGCGCAATAGCAAAACTATCTGTTCCGCTCAGGCGGACAATACCAATAGCCCCCTCACCTAGTGGAGTAGAAATTGCAGCGATGGTATCAAATTCACGTGTAATCATAATGTTTCCTTATTTAATAGCTCATTTCTTGGCAATATTTCCAAGTTTCTTTTCAAATTGTAACAAATTTAAACTATTTCTTCAATGGAGGCTACTTGGAGATTGAAAAAGCCTAAGCAATTCTGCTTAAGCTAGCTTATTTGGTGCGCATTTCACCCTGAGGGAAATAAGTTCCTTCTGGCATGTCGTTTATAATGACATGAACGGCTGATTGAGGTGCTCCAGTATTACGAACAACAGCTTCCGTTACTTCCTTAGCAAGAGCTTTCTTTTGCTCGAGCGTGCGTCCTTCAAATAAATCGATGCGTACAAATGGCATAATAGCTTCCTCCACTAGTTTTGTATTTCTTCTATTTTACCACATTTTGCCGTTTAAAGCTTCAGAAAATTATGATATACTAGAATGTAGCAAAAATTTAGAAATGGACGTGAAATAGAAGCATGGCACAGTTGTATTATCGTTATGGGACCATGAACTCTGGTAAGACGATTGAGATTTTAAAAGTGGCCTATAACTACGAGGAGCAAGGAAAAGGAGTTGTGATTATGACTTCTGCTCTGGATACGCGTGACGGTGTTGGCTATGTATCTAGTCGGATTGGCATGAAACGCCCAGCTATTGCGATTGAGGAGACGACGGATATCTATGGCTTAATCCGAGATTTGGAAGTCAAACCCTACTGTGTTTTGGTTGATGAGGCTCAGTTTCTCAAACGTCACCATGTTTACGACCTAGCTCGTGTTGTTGATGAGTTAGACATCCCTGTTATGGCTTTTGGTTTGAAAAATGACTTTCGCAATGAACTATTTGAAGGTTCTAAATACCTCTTGCTTTAGCAGACAAAATTGATGAAATTAAGACCATTTGCCAGTATTGTAAGAAAAAGGCGACTATGGTACTCAGAACCCTAGATGGGAAGCCTACCTATGAGGGAGAACAAATTCAGATTGGTGGCAATGAAACCTATATCTCAGTTTGCCGTAAACATTATTTTGCGCCTGAAATCAATAAGGAGAATGAAAAAAATGAACATCTATGATCAACTACAAGCTGTAGAAGACCGTTATGAAGAGTTAGGAGAATTGCTCAGTGACCCTGATGTGGTATCTGATACCAAACGTTTCATGGAATTGTCCAAAGAAGAGGCTTCAACTCGTGATACAGTAACAGCCTACCGTGAATACAAACAAGTCCTTCAAAACATCGTTGATGCCGAAGAGATGATTAAAGAATCAGGAGGAGATGCGGACTTGGAAGAAATGGCTAAGCAAGAACTCAAAGATGCCAAGGCCGAAAAAGAAGAATACGAAGAAAAACTAAAAATCTTGCTTCTTCCAAAGGATCCAAACGACGACAAGAATATCATCCTTGAAATCCGTGGAGCAGCGGGTGGTGACGAAGCAGCGCTTTTCGCTGGAGATTTGCTGACCATGTACCAAAAATATGCTGAAGCCCAAGGCTGGCGCTTTGAAGTCATGGAAGCTTCTATGAACGGTGTCGGTGGTTTTAAAGAAGTCGTAGCCATGGTTTCAGGTCAGTCTGTCTACTCTAAACTCAAGTATGAATCAGGTGCCCATCGTGTGCAACGTGTCCCTGTGACAGAAAGTCAAGGCCGCGTTCATACTTCTACAGCGACAGTTCTTGTCATGCCTGAAGTAGAAGAAGTGGAATACGATATTGATCCAAAAGACCTTCGTGTTGACATCTACCACGCATCGGGTGCTGGTGGACAGAACGTCAATAAGGTTGCGACAGCCGTTCGTATCGTTCACTTGCCAACCAATATCAAGGTTGAAATGCAGGAAGAACGTACCCAGCAGAAGAACCGTGAGAAGGCCATGAAAATCATCCGTGCGCGTGTGGCTGACCACTTTGCTCAGATTGCACAAGACGAACAAGACGCTGAGCGTAAGTCTACTATCGGTACTGGTGATCGTTCAGAGCGAATTCGTACTTATAACTTCCCACAAAACCGTGTCACAGACCACCGTATTGGCTTGACTCTCCAAAAACTAGATACCATTTTGTCTGGTAAATTGGATGAAGTTGTAGATGCTTTGGTGCTCTATGACCAAACACAAAAATTAGAAGAATTAAACAAATAATGAAATTAGCTCAATTATTCTCAGATTTTGAAGAAGAGTTGATAAGACAAGGAGAGGAAGCTGAAAGCCTCTCTTTTGTCTATCGTAGCCTGAAAAATCAATCCTTTACAGACTTTCGTCTTTGCCCTCCAGCAAGAGGTAACAGAGGAAGAAAAAAAGTTTGTGGAGGAAATTTACCAGCAGTTAGCAGCTCATAAACCTGCCCAGTACCTCATCGGTCATGCAGACTTTTTGGGAATGAAGTTAAAGGTGGATGAGCGGGTTTTGATTCCCCGACCTGAAACAGAGGAGTTGGTGGAGCTTATCCTAGCTGAAAATCCTAAAGAAAATCTCAAGATCTTGGACATCGGTACGGGAAGTGGTGCCATAGCCCTTGCACTAGCAAAAAACAGACCAAATTGGTTAGTGACAGCAACAGATATTTCTCAAGAGGCACTTGATCTTGCATCAGAGAATGCCAAAAATCAAAATCTTAATATATTTTTTAAAAAATCTGATTGTTTTGCAGAAATTTCTGAAAAATATGATATAATTGTATCCAATCCACCCTATATCTCTCGTGAAGATGAGTCAGAAGTCGGTTTAAATGTTTTGCATTCGGAACCTCATCTAGCCCTCTTTGCAGATGAGGATGGCCTAGCTATTTACCGTAGGATTGCGGAAGATGCAAAAGACTATCTTAAAGATGGTGGTAAGATTTACCTTGAAATTGGATACAAGCAAGGTCAGAGTGTTCCTGATCTTTTTAGGAAACATCTTCCTGAAAAAAGAGTACGAACACTCAAGGATCAGTTTGGTCAAGATAGGATGGTTGTAGTTGATGATGGACAGGATTAGACAAGAGTTGGAAAAGGGTGGGGCAGTTGTCTTACCTACCGAGACAGTTTATGGTCTCTTTGCCAAAGCTCTGGACGAAAAAGCAGTGGACCATGTTTATCAACTCAAACGTCGTCCCAGAGACAAGGCGCTTAACCTCAATGTTGCCTCTTTAGAAGACATCTTGCACTTTTCAAAGAATCAGCCAGCTTATCTACAAACTTGTAGAGATCTTTTTACCAGGTCCCTTGACCCTTATCCTAGAAGCCAATGACAGAGTTCCCTATTGGGTTAACTCTGGTCTTGCAACTGTTGGATTTCGGATGCCGAGTCACCCCATTACCCTTGATTTGATTCGAGAGACAGGTCCCTTTGATTGGGACCGTCTGCCAATATCTCAGGTCAGGCAAGTGGAGTGACCTTTCAGGAAATTCTGAAAGATTTTGACCAAGAGGTTCTGGGTCTAGAAGATGATGCTTTTCTAACTGGACAGGATTCAACTATTTTGGATTTGTCTGGAGCCAAGGTGAAAATCTTACGACAAGGAGCTATCAAGCGAGAAGATATTCTCGCTCAGGTTCCAGAGATTTCTTTTGAGGAGGAATGAGATGCTAAGAGTTTTGCAAGAAACAGATGTGAATGCTATATGTGAGATTAACAAAGAGGCTTTGGGTTATTCTTTTAGTCCAGAGGACACAGCTAGTCAACTAGCTAAATTATCTCAGGATTCCCATCATTTCCTACTTGGCTATGAGGATGCAACCAATCATGTCTTACTTGGATATGCCCATGCTGAAGTTTATGAATCTCTCTATTCCAAAGCAGGATTTAATATCTTAGCCTTAGCAGTTTTACCTCAAGCACAAGGGCAAGGTATCGGTAAAAGCTTACTGAAAGGGTTGGATCAAGAAGCAAAAAGACGAGGTTATGGTTTTATCCGCTTAAACTCTGCCGATCATCGTCTGGGTGCTCATGCATTTTATGAAAAAGTTGGTTATACTTGTGATAAAGTGCAAAAACGGTTTATTCGCATCTTTTAGTTTATTTTCTTATTGTAGAACCAAACTAAATGACCAGTCACACTATAAAGGAGAAGACCTATGATTTTTGACAAAGATGATTTTAAAGCATATGATGCTGATCTCTGGAATGCTATTGCCAAAGAAGAAGAACGCCAACAAAACAACATTGAGTTGATTGCTTCGGAAAACGTGGTTTCCAAGGCTGTTATGGCGGCTCAAGGGTCTATCTTGACCAACAAATATGCCGAGGGTTACCCAGGACGTCGTTACTATGGTGGAACAGATGTGGTAGACGTGGTAGAGACTCTTGCTATTGAACGCGCGAAAGAAATTTTCGGTGCTAAATTTGCCAATGTCCAACCTCACTCAGGAAGCCAAGCCAACTGTGCTGCTTACATGGCCTTGATTGAACCAGGTGATACGGTTATGGGAATGGATTTGGCTGCAGGTGGACACTTGACCCACGGAGCTCCTGTCAGCTTCTCTGGTCAAACCTACAACTTTGTTTCTTATAGTGTGGATCCTGAAACAGAACTCTTGGACTTTGACGCTATCTTGAAACAAGCCCAAGAAGTAAAACCAAAACTGATTGTAGCAGGTGCTTCAGCATATTCTCAAATTATCGACTTCTCAAAATTCCGTGAAATCGCAGACGCTGTTGGGTCTAAGCTCATGGTGGACATGGCTCATATCGCTGGTTTGGTTGCAGCTGGTCTACATCCGAGTCCAGTTCCATACGCTCATATCACAACAACAACGACTCACAAAACCCTTCGTGGACCACGTGGTGGTTTGATTTTGACTAATGATGAGGACCTAGCTAAGAAAATCAATTCAGCTATTTTCCCTGGTATTCAGGGTGGTCCTTTAGAGCATGTTGTCGCTGCTAAGGCTGTTTCCTTCAAAGAAGTCTTAGATCCTGCCTTCAAGGAATATGCTGCCAATGTTATCAAGAACAGCAAGGCTATGGCAGCTGTCTTCTTGCAAGACCCTGATTTCCGTATCATTTCTGGTGGGACTGAAAACCACCTTTTCTTAGTTGATGTGACTAAGGTTGTTGAAAACGGAAAAGTTGCTCAAAACTTGCTGGATGAAGTCAATATTACCCTAAATAAAAACTCAATCCCATACGAAACCTTGTCACCATTTAAAACAAGTGGGATTCGTATCGGAGCAGCAGCCATCACTGCGCGTGGATTTGGTGAAGACGAAAGCCGTAAAGTGGCTGAACTCATCATTAAAACCCTTAAGAATGCAGAAAATGAAGCTGTCTTAGAAGAAGTGAGAAGTGCGGTCAAAGAATTGACAGATGCCTTCCCATTATACGAGGACTAATACTTTTATGGACATTTATATTAAGAAAGCCATTATCCATCAGTTCAACCCAGATGATACCGAGTTGTTCCTAGCGGATAAGTTTCTCAATATCACGCCAAAAATCGAAGAATACCTGCGCAAAAAAATTGAACGTGTGTATTCAGATGAAGCCAAGACTGGGGATTTTCGAGGAAGAAAATCCCTTCTTCAATCACATCACAGACGATTTGTTGGAGACATCAGTAACTCTTGCTAATCTCTGGAAAGAGGAGTTTAGCATTTCCGAAAATCTCAAGACCAATGACTTGGTTTTTGTTCAGTTTTCTAAAGAAGGTGTGGAGCATTTCGCTTTCTTACGAATTGCCCTGCGGGAAACCTTGACCCACCTTGGTGGAGAAGTTGATAATCCAATCAAGTTAACTCAGAATAACCTTCCTGGGTTTGGTACGGGGGCGGATGAGGCCTTGGTCGTCAACCTTCAAAGTCGCAAGTATCACCTAATAGAAAAACGAATCAAGTACAATGGGACTTTTTTGAACTACTTTTCAGAAAATCTCCTAGCTGTCGCTCCTAAGATTTCTCCCAAGAAATCCATCAAGGAATTGGAAAAAACAGCCCAGAGAATTGCAGAGTCCTTTAACACAGATGACTTTTCAATTTCCAATCCAAGGTCAAATCAGCGATTTTCAATAATTTAGAAGAAAGCAATGAATTGTCGCCTGAAAAATTGGCTAACGACCTTTTTGATAACAACCTGACAGCTCGTCTAAGTTTTATCGACCAAGTCAAGGAAGCTGTACCAGAACCAGTCCAGTTTGATGAAATTGATGCCAGTCGTCAACTCAAGAAATTTGAAAATCAAAAACTTTCCTTGTCAAACGGAATCGAACTCATCGTTCCAAATAATGTTTACCAAGACGCAGAGTCTGTTGAGTTTATCCAAAAATGACAATGGAACCTATTCTATCTTAATTAAAAATATCGAGGATATTCAAAGTAAATAATGTTTAAATTTATAAGAAGAATGCTAGTGCTAGCAGTCCTCCTTTTTGCTGGATATAAAGCCTATCACATTCGTCAGGATGTAAAGCAAGTCATGACCTACCAACCTATGGTTCGAGAAATCCTCAGCGAAAGAGATACTCCGGCCAATGAAGAGTTGGTACTCGCTATGATTTATACCGAAACAAAAGGAAAAGAGCGGGATGTCATGCAGTCTAGTGAGTCTGCTAGTGGCGCTACCAATACCATCAATGACAACGCCTCGAGTATTCGACAAGGGATTCAGACTCTAACAGATAACCTTTATCTTGCTCAAAACAAAGGAGTGGATGTCTGGACAGCCGTTCAAGCCTATAATTTTGGACCGGCCTATATAGACTTTATCGCTCAGAATGGTAAGGAAAATACACTAGCATTAGCCAAGCGTTATTCCCGAGAAACAGTCGCTCCAATCCTTGGGAATACCACGGGGAAGACCTACACCTACATCAACCCAATTTCTATCTTTCATGGTGCAGAACTCTATGAAAATGGTGGAAATTATTACTATTCGCGACAGGTACGCTTTAACCTGTATATCATGAAATTCTTTAATTTCTTTTAAACATCTGGTTTTGCCAGGTGTTTTTTACTATAAGTTTTCTTTAAGATTGATTTATTACCCTAGAAAGGTAAAGGAGGGAATACCCTATGAGAAAGAAATTCTTTCTAACAAGCGCTGCAATTTTGTGGGCAGCAACAGCTATGACGAGTGTCCACGCAGCAACAGATGTTCAAAAAGTAATCGATGAAACCTATGTACAACCTGAATATGTGCTTGGCTCTTCACTAACTGAAGACCAGAAGAATCAAACTCTTAGCAAACTTGGCTATGACGCATCAAAAGACACCAAAGATATCAAAACCATGACACCTGATATCTATTCGAAAATTATGAATGTAGCTAATGATGCTAGTTTACAGCTCTATTCGTCGGCTAAGATTCAAAAGCTGGGTGACAAATCGCCTCTAGAAGTCAAGATTGAAACGCCTGAAAATATCACCAAGGTGACACAAGATATGTACCGTAATGCAGCAGTGACGCTGGGAGTGGAGCATGCCAAAATCACAGTTGCAGCTCCTATTCCAGTTACAGGTGAGAGCGCCCTAGCTGGGATTTACTACTCGTTAGAGGCCAATGGTGCTAAAGTACCGCAAGCCAATAAAGACCTAGCCCAAGAAGAACTAAAAGTCCTGTCGGATATCAATGCTGAAAACAAGGACAAGTCAGGCTACGATGCCAATAAGCTCAATGTGGCTTTGGCAGATATCAAGGCAGGAATCGCAAAGGCGAAAGAAGCCAAAGGAAATCTGACAGAGGAAGATGTCCGCAAAATCGTTGAAGACACCCTAAAAAACTACAAACTTGATCAGGTTATAACAGGAAACCAGGTCAATATCATCATCAATTTTGCCCTCAACCTCTCAAAGAGTGACATTTTGAACAATGCTGATTTTACTAAAACCCTAAATGACCTCAAGGAAAGCATCGTTTCCCAAGCTGGAGATAGTTTTAAAAATATCAATCTCAACTTTGATGCCAATAAAGCGCTAGAAGAGGGGGGCAACTTCTTTAGCTCCCTTTGGCAAGCCATTGTCAACTTCTTCAAGAGTTTTGGTGCTTAGGTCATTTCATGATATAATAGATGGTAACAGAAATGTTGCCGTCTTTTTTTGTCGGCCGATAGAAAGTGAAAAAAATATGTTAAAGAAAAAAATGATATTGTAGAAGTTGAAATTGTTGATTTGACCCATGAAGGTGCAGGGATCGCCAAGATAGAAGGTTTGGTTTTCTTTGTAGAAAATGCTCTACCAACTGAGAAAATCCTCATGCGAGTCCTTAAGGTCAATAAAAAGATCGGATATGGAAAAGTTGAAGAATGCCTTACACTTTCTCCGCATCGTAACCAAGACCTTGACCTAGCTTATCTACGTTCAGGTATCGCTGACTTGGGGCATCTTGCCTATCCAGAACAGCTTAAGTTTAAAGCCAAGCAAGTCAAGGATAGTCTCTACAAGATTGCTGGTATTAGAGATGTAGAGGTTGCTGAAACACTAGGTATGGAGAATCCTGTCCAGTATCGAAATAAGGCGCAGGTGCCCGTTCGTCGTGTCAATGGTGTCTTGGAAACAGGATTTTTCCGTAAGAATTCGCACGACCTCATGCCCCTTGAAGATTTCTTTATTCAGGATCCTGTCATTGACCAAGTCGTAGTAGCTCTTCGAGATCTCCTCCGTCGTTATGATTTGAAACCTTATGATGAAAAGGAACAGTCCGGCTTGATTCGCAACCTCGTTGTGCGTCGCGGGCACTATTCAGGACAAATCATGGTCATTTTGGTAACCACTCGTCCGAAAGTTTTCCGTGTTGACCAATTGATTGAACAAGTTATCAAGCAGTTCCCAGAGATTGTCTCCGTCATGCAAAATCTCAACGACCAGAATACCAATGCGATTTTTGGCAAGGAGTGGCGCACTCTTTATGGTCAAGACTATATTACTGATCAGATGTTGGGAAATGACTTCCAAATCGCTGGCCCAGCCTTCTACCAGGTCAATACTCAAATGGCGGAGAAACTCTATCAAACAGCCATTGACTTTGCAGAGTTAAAAGAAGATGACGTGGTTATCGATGCTTATTCGGGTATTGGAACCATTGGTTTATCAGTCGCCAAGCATGTCAAAGAAGTCTACGGTGTTGAAGTCATTCCTGAAGCGGTTGAGAATAGCCAGAAGAATGCGGCTTTAAATAATATCACCAATGCCCACTATGTCTGTGACACAGCTGAAAATGCCATGAAGAACTGGCTCAAGGAAGGTATTCAACCAACCGTTATCTTGGTCGACCCACCACGCAAGGGATTGACCGAAAGCTTTATCAAAGCAAGTAGCCAAATTGGAGCTGACCGCATTGCCTATATCTCTTGTAATGTCGCAACCATGGCGCGTGATATCAAACTATACCAAGAGTTGGGATATGAATTGAAGAAAGTACAGCCGGTGGATCTTTTTCCACAGACGCATCACGTTGAGTGTGCTAGCTTGTTAGAGAAACGGAATTAAAATCTCGCTTTTTCATTTCAAGGCGAGAGGCTTCAAAGCTCCACTGGAGCTTTGAACTCCCCAAACCTTTTGAGTCCCACAGACACACCATGTTGAGGCAGTATCACTGCTTGTACGAGCTGAGGCATCAGCGAAGTATAATTAAAAAATAGTTTATACTATTACAAATAAGAATGAGTTTGTTGCAGTTTATTTTTAGATGGACTAAGACAGAATTATAGAGATTGTTACTGAGAGATTGCAGTTGTTTTTATGGTATAATGTATATTAACAGACATTTTGTGATTGATAAATAGAGAGGATTATAAGATTATGGAGAATAAAGTATACTACGGAGAATACTCTTTGGACTATTGGATTGAATTAATTCTGTCAAAAAACATTATACTGCCCGATTATCAAAGAAATTTTTCATGGGACGAGACTAAAAGAGAAAAATTGATTACTTCTCTTAAAAATAAGGAATTTGTTCCTCCTGTAATTATTGGTTCATTTACAAAAAATGGTTTGAAGGAAAATCTTTTAATTGATGGACAACAAAGGTTAACTAGTATTTTATTGTCTGTTTTGGGTTTTTTTCCAGACCGTGAAACCTATAAAAAGCATTCAAAAGATAAAGTCAGAAAATATATTGATGAAAATGACGATTTTGCAGGTGAAACAGATTCCTCCACTGATGTCATTAATTGGACATTTAATGATTTACTCATAGAAGATAATTTAACAATTTCAAAAAAATAAAAATCAACTTTAGAAAAGGATGAATATTTCAAAGCGTTGAATAATGATAATGAAATAGATAATTCTTTTTTTGAAGAATACTTTTTCTAGGATTTTCGTATCTTGTACCTAGTAATAGTCAAAGAGGGATCGAGCAAAGATATTATTCATCAGTTTTTAGAAATATTAATAGACAAGGAATGTCTCTTACTGGTCAAGAAAGTAGAGAAGCACTTTTACTATTTAGATGAAAGTAAAAACCAGTTTCTTTTAAGCCTAAATTTATCAACCTTATTGAAGGGGAGTTATCTATTGATTTTTATTAGATATTTATCAATTTTATCACAATATAAAAAAAGAGGGCTCTGTTCAAAATTTATGTAGTGGGTTTGGTGGAAGAAAAAGAAAAAAATTAGAGGAGTACTATGAAAAATTATATCAATTTTATAATTGGTGATAAAAAAATATTAAGTATTATATTAGCTATGAAGAATTATTTGATACTAATGAACAACTACTCTCTTGTGAACAACCTCATTCAGGACGCTATAGCAAAATGAGTAATTTCATTAGTGATTCACCTTTATCCAAAAAACTTTTGATTCTATTATTGATTGTGACTTGTATTACTTTGGTTTAATTTATTTAATAATATTCGAAAATAAGAATATTGATTTGGAAAAAAATGGTCGGACATAACTAAAAAAATTGAGAAATCAATAGAAGAATTTAAAGCACCATATCTTGATAAACAAGGCGTTCCAACATATGAGTTATCAAAAAGCTGTATCAAGAAGCTTTCACCAAAAAAATCCATCTGCCTTAAAATATTTGCGTGAGAGAGTTGAAAAATCAATAGCTATTTATAGGGAGTTTGAGATATGAGTAAACATGAAGAATTTATTAACAGTCCAATTGAATCCGTTATGTTGGAAGGGATTTCTGCAATTACTCCTATCAATACAGGAATAGAAACATATCCTTTAAATGATTACTTGCTTAAGACAATTTTTTTACAAATGACAGGTTTTTCAAGAACAAAAATTTAAATGTATTGCTTGGGAAATGGCTACTGAAGATTTTGAGTTTCGGAGAGTTTTTTTAAAAGATTATGCTTCCCAAGGTTTTTCTACTTATGATTCTAAAAAGTCAATTTATCAAAATCTAATGATTCTACTTGATAGGGGTGAACTATCTGAATCTGACAGAAAGTTGATAGTCAATGAATCCAAAGATATCATATGTAAAATTTTTAAGGAAAGTAATTTCCAATACTGGAATGGCAATACTTACATAGAATTCAAGGGTAATATAAAGAATAAAATTGGATATAAAGGCATTGCAAGAAAGGGGGAAGGTTACAATTTGCTAGAAAGCGAAGGGCAGAAAGTATATGATATGTTGTATCGACATAGAAATCGATTGGCCCATAATACGTTTTCATATCAACGTAATTTGCCTACATTACATGAATTAGAAAATAAGGAATTTGGGGATTCTAACTATTTTACATGGTTTTATATTTTGATAGTTATAGATAAAATTATGATTAAACTATACAATGAATTTAATCAAACAAATAAATCTCTTCTAGATATGTGATTTATTATTTCTAATAGAAAGTTTCGTTTTATAGTATAATTTCAAAAACAATTGTGGCAATTTCGTTCTATAGTTAGTTAGACTTCTATCACCACGCGTCGAGGCGGTATCACTACTTGTACGAGCTGAGGTATCAGTGAAGTAGAAGTAGATGTTTTGCCCATGGGATAGGACTCGTAGAATGAGGAGGGAAACCGACGAAATGATACGGTAAGTCCGAACCGCTGAGTGTATGAGTTTGTTAGTGAAACGTTGCTAATCCTCAAAATAAAGAAACCAAAAAATACCATTATTTAGAAATGAAAACCTAAACTGTTTTTTGAACTGCACCCCAAAAGTTAGACAGAAAAAATCTAACTTTTGGGGTGTTTTTATTATGAAGTTAACTTATGATGATAAAGTTCAGATCTATGAACTTAGAAAACAAGGATATAGCTTAGAGAAGCTTTCAAATAAATTTGGAATAAACAATTCTAATCTTAGGTACATGATTAAATTGATTGACCGTTATGGAATAGAAATCGTTAAAAAGGGGAAGAATCGTTACTATTCTCCTGATTTAAAACAAGAAATGATTGATAAAGTTCTGCTGGAAGGTTGTTCACAAAGAAGTGTAGCTTTGGCTTATGCTTTACTTGATCGTTCGCTGTTGACAAATTGGCTGGCGCAATACAAGAAAAACGGGTATACTATTGTTGAGAAAACAAGAGGGAGACCAGCTAAAATGGGACGTAAACGGAAGAAAACTTGGGAAGAGATGACAGAACTGGAGCGACTTCAGGAGGAGAATGAACGCTTACGGACTGAGGTGGCCTACCTAAAAAAGTTAAAAGAGTTAGAGGAAAGGGACGAAGCCTTAGAGCGAGAAAGGCAGAGACAGTTAGAGAAATGGTTTCAGGAGGATTTCGACTAGATTTTCTTCTTGAAACAGCACGTTTAGCTCGCTCGACTTACTATTATCAGTTAAAGCAACTGGATGGGCTTGATAAAGATAAAGAGCTTAAAACCGAAATTCAGACCATTTATAGTGAGCATAAAGGAAATTATGGCTATCGGAGAGTTACTCTTGAACTAAGAAATCGTGGTTTTGTAGTGAATCATAAGAAGGTCCAACGTCTGATGAAAGTCCTTGGTCTAACAGCTCGGATTCGTCGGAAACGAAAGTATTCTTCATACCAAGGAGAGATTGGCAAGAAAGCAGAGAATCTCATTCAACGCCAGTTTGAAGCATCAAGGCCAATGGAAAAGTGCTATACGGATGTGACAGAATTTGCCATTCCAAATAGCACACAGAAACTCTATTTATCGCCTGTTTTAGATGGATTTAACAGTGAAATTATTGCTTATCATCTTTCTACTTCGCCCAACTTAGAACAAGTGAAAGTCATGTTGGAACAGGCCTTCACAGAGAAACACTATGAGAATACTATTTTACACAGCGACCAGGGCTGGCAATACCAACACGATTCTTATCATCTATTCCTAGAGAGTAAGGGAATTCAAGCATCTATGTCACGCAAGGGCAACAGCCCAGACAATGGCATGATGGAGTCCTTCTTCGGTATTCTTAAGTCTGAGATGTTTTATGGTTATGAGAAGTCATTTCAGTCGCTTAACCAATTGGAACAAGCTATTGTGGACTACATTGATTACTACAACAATAAACGAATTAAGATAAAACTAAAAGGACTCAGTCCTGTGCAATACAGAACTAAATCCTTCGGATAAATTAATTGTCTAACTTTTTGGGGTCAGTACATTTAAGGAGGTGTTATATTGATAGAGAGCAGACCTGAGTTTGATAAAATCACATCCTTTGATGAGTTTAATAAATACTATTGGTATCGTGATGAACTTTCACAGATATGCAGGTCATTAGAACTTGAATATAGAGGTACAAAACAAGAACTTAATGATATTATTAAGCATTACTTTAAGGGGCAATTTGATTAAAAAAATCATCAATAAAAAGGAAAAAGAAACAAGTAGAAGTCGTTACCTTAAATACGCCCTTACTTGTTTGTGGATTCTCCTTTAATTCACACTTTAGAGAATATTTCTCAACTTTAACAGGTGTTTCGCCCTTTAAATTTACTGCTGATATGGCCACCGCTTGGAGAAAAGTCAAAAGAGAACATGATTTGAGTTTTACAATCCAAGATATGCTAAAAGTTTATTATGGAAATTCAGATTATGCCAAGTATGATCATTCGGTTTGTCAATGGAACCAATTTCTAAAGAATTTCTGTGCAGACGAAAATAGTCGAAATTACTCGAATAAACTAAAAGTAGCTTCTATTCTTTGGAAAGAGGTTAGAAATTCAAGTAATGAAAAAATTTATTCAAAGAATCTTTTGACTGAATATGCTGATAAAATAAAAGAGTATGTCAAGTAGAAATGTCAGTCTAAATCAATAGTTCGTAAGGAGGAATACCATGTTAGGAGCAATTATTGGAGATATTGTAGGTTCAGTTTATGAATGGAACAATATCAAAACGAAGGATTTTCTTTTATTTCGTGAGGATTGTTTTTTCACGGATGATACGGCAAGTCCGAACCGCTGAATGTGTAAGCTTGTTAGAGAAACGTAGTTAAACATCTCGCTTTTACATTTCAAGGCGAGATGCTTCAAAGCTCCAGTGGAGCTTTGAACTCCCCGAACCTTTTGAGTTCCACAGACGCATCATATCGAGGCGGTAAGTCTATTAGTGAAGAGTAATTAATTTTCAGAAAGCTTCTTGCTTTTTTAATCCTACGGACGAAAAAATACGGCAAAATTTTATTTTATACAGTAAATTTTCTAACGTTAGAAAAAAATAGATTTGATGCATTTAGATAAACAAATTATAAATAGGAGAATCAAATGTTTAGTTTTTTAAAAAAGAAAGGTCCTAAAAACCTCGAAATCAATTTTCATGACAATTCAATGGTAATAAACGGAACCAGCTTGTCTTTTCCTTTATCTTTAAAAGATATTGAGGCTGTGTTAGGAAAAGCCCTGATCGTGTTGTCAAAAAAAGAAAATAAATACATAAAAGTACATTTACGACAATGCTGGCATTATATTTGAACAATCGCCTTCTATCCAGAATCATTTAAAGAAATGCAGGGTCTATATTGATGATGAGCATCTACTTTCTACTATCAGTTTCTACTATGGTGATGTTGTAAAACCTATGTTTGGAGAAGAAGAATTACCCAAGATGCCTTGTCAAGCCGTAGTATCCACTGATGGGAAGTCTCCCTATTTTCTTTATGATAGACACAGAACAGGGGATTTCAATTTTATTTTATGGACCCCTCATGGAACCAATTTTAATGGAAGACCAGATGTAATGAGATATCCACTCACCATTTCTTACTATCCAGAAATCAAGCATGAACGTCAAAAATCAAATCCAAAAGTTGTTCAAGAGAAATATCTTCGTTTTGATAATCTGAATTTTAAACTAGCTATTATCCAAGTATTGATGTATGATTTAGAGGTTTTAAAACCAGCTTTTGATATTTTTGATTTTTCAGAGGAATTTAGCGAGTTGGATATTGATACAGAAAGTACAGAACTTGTCGAGCCTGCCTTAGAGTACTTTAAGAATCTTCAGATTTCACAGAAGTATGCAAGTCTTGTAAAAGAGATTGATATGGATGGCGGTAATGAAATTTTTATGAATCTGATTCCTCAGTGGGATGGTGAGGATAGTACTTTTTGATTTGAATGAGGTTAGTTTAGCTGAATTAAAAGCAGTTCCCAAATTTAAAACAAGCGACAATCATGTCAAGTAAATTTGAACAAGTTAAGGAAATTTTTTCTAAAGCTGGAGTTGATGTAGAACTAGTGTAAGTTAAATCAATCATTTGTGAATTTTTGAAAAAATCTTACTGTTTTGATTCGAAAAAGGATTAAGTAAAATATGAAAAAGTTTAAATGGCGTTTATGGGTAACTGGGGTTCTTGTTATTCTTATGACAGCATCTTCATTGAACGGATGTAGTTTGGGTGGTGAGACCATTCCCAAAAACAGGACAAAGGAGCAGTACGAATTCGAAAAAACGTTTGAGCCCATGTTTAAATTTTTAGAACAAGAAAAAAAGATTTTACTGGACTAAAGTCATACACTAGTGATGTTTATATAAAAAATCAAGCTGAAGTCAAAAAGTACGAAGTGGACTTAGATATTAATCAAGCTGACATTAAAGGTGATTACACAATAACACTTGGCGAGGATAAAGAAACTGTTCCAGTTACTTATTCTAATGGTAAACTAAATTATGAGTCTGAGATAAATCCTTTATTTGATGAGGAAATTCTAAATTTAACGGTTTCAAGAGATTATTTCGCTTCCTTAGATGTGGAAAAAACATTTAAGAGCGCAGAATCTGAATTGAGTGATATTATTTACCAGCCAGAAAATCAATCAGAGTTATATAAAAAAATAGTGGAAAAGTATAATCTTCCATCTGATACAAAACTTTCAGTTAGTCTTGGATATGCGTACTATGACAGATACGATATACTACTAAGTTTAGAATCTAAAGAAAAATTGGTTCAAATCAGTGCTGCAATTTATTTAGTGAGAGAGAAGTAATGCTGAATTCGGTTGAAAAAAGCAACCGCCGAGTTGAAATGTAAAGCGATATAAATGCTAGTTAGGGATAGAAATATGCAAAAACATAAATTCTTATTTTGGGGTATTAGTGTAATGATAATGATCTTAACACTTTTTGCTCTAAATGGATGTAGTTTGGGTGGTGAAAAAATTCCCAAAAACAGGACAAAAGAACAGTACGACTTTGAAAAAACGTTTGAGCCTATATTTAAATTTTTAGAACAAGACAAAAAAGATTTTACGGGATTAAAGGCATACACTAGTAGAATTTATATAAAAAATCAAGATGAAGTTAAAAAATACGAAGTGGATTTAGATATCACTCAAGCTGATATTAAAGGTGATTATACAATAACAATTGGGGAGAATAACGAAACTGTTCCGGTTACATATTCTAATGGGAAGTTAAATTATGGGTCGGAGGGAACTCCTTTATATGATGAAGAAATTCTTAATCTAGTGGTACAAAGAGATTTCTTTACTTCTTTAGATGTAAAGGAGACCTTTAAGAGTGCAGAAACAGAACTTCGTGAGATTGTATATCAGCCAGAAAATAACTCTGACCTCTATAAACATCTAAAAAAAGCAAATATGATTTACCAGAGGAAACAACATGTATAGTATTAGTAAATTATTCCAGCTCAACTATATATAGAGTAACTATTCAACTAAAAATCTAATCAAAAGATTGTGCAAATTAGTAGTGTTATTTTTGAAAAAGAATGAGGTTTTTATGAACGAAATTGAAAAGACTATAAATGATATCGGAAGTGGCATTGATTCAAGTATTAAATCAATTCAGAAAGTGTTTGGGTGGTAATTTTGAAAATTAATTTTAGAGGATTGGATGTTGCTTATTTTGATGTGTTAGAGATGGGATAGAAAAAGTACGTTCTTGATTCCAATTCCACGAAATCAAAGAGTTATTATTGGGGACTTTCCCCTGAAACTCTTGAAGTTGATTTGATAGAACTTGATAGTCAGAATAAAAATTTTGATAAAAAAATTAAGATGGGACCCTCAGGAATGCGTATGGTATCTATTGGTTTTGGTCTTCTTTCGTATAGAGTAGTAACATCAATTTTTAGATATTACGATATTAGTCATGATTTATATTTAAAAAGTATTTTTATTTCTCATATCTATTTTTGGTAGCTTATATTGTCTATCAAGGTATTTTAATCAAATCAAGGAAGGAGATTTCAAGTCGTTTATCGCAGGAAAAGAAGAGGTTTAAAATAGTCTTTCAGAATAATAAGAAAAAAAAGACAATTCCATGCCTATCTGTTTCTTATTTTACACACAATTGCTTTCTCTATTTATATGGGACAAGATAATGGAACAGAAGCTGCAATTCTAGTGTTGAATGGTTTGTTGGCCTATCTATTTATTTGGATTGAATCTGGCGTTATTCCATTGACTTATGCTTATCAACAGAAATATCTAGAATTTAAAGAAGTGAAAAGGGTATAATGTAACTTATAATAAAATTCAGAAAGTGTTTGGATGGTAAATGATTCATTTAAAGTTCAAGACTGCTTATATGATAGCACGGATGCAGCTAATGATGCTTTAATAAAAACAACGGATGCAATTGGCGATGGCTTAAAAACAATAGGAAGGTGGTTTAGTTAATGGCAAAGATAAATAGAAAAAATAAAGCAAACATTACTGATATAGAAAGAGAAAGATACCACGGTCCTTTGATTACACATGGTGTCAGTTTAGGATACATTAAGATTTATCCATGGATTGCTTTAGCATTAACCGGTTTTCTGTATGTGGGTGGAACTTATGAAGACAATCTAGGCATCTTTAAAGGACTTTCTTTGTTTTGCGGTGTTGTAAATATATTAGGTATTATCATTTCTTTTATTCCCTATTTGGTAAACGCATGGAAGGCTTTAACATATTATTTGATAGCCCTCACAGTGTTAAGCTTAGTGATAGTTACAAATTTTATTTGTTTACTAATAGTTATTTCAGACGGTAGTTCTATAGGAGCTAAGGAGATATATCAATCCCCTCTCACTCCATTTTATGTAATATTGATGACGTTTCTTTTTATCTTTGCTTGTGGTCTCTATGCTTGGCACTATCTCCCAAAGAATCAGGGGAAAGTCTGGGCCTTTAATCAAGTAAAAGAGGGAGATAGAAAGAAAAACATGGTGGAATAATTTTGCTATAGCTTTTGCTGGGGCAACAATCATTCCCTCCCTCCTAACAAGTTATATTCAGATTGCTTTTGGTGTTTTATTGGGGATTTTGTTGACCTTGACTTTGCCGGCTGTCATGGTAGATGCAGTTTATGCAGCTATTTATGTGAAAAAGCACCCTGATAGTGATGAATTAGCTTAAAAATAAAAATAATTACGAAGAGAATTTAATATGAAATCAAATAGTTTATTTTTTTTTAATGGAATCTTTGCTTTAACGTGTTCTCCCATTATTGCATATGCTTTCTTCTATAGATGGGAGATAAGATTTATCAATGGAGCTCTGCGTTTTGTTGATAAACCAGCATGGGCTTTTTCAGTAAATTTAATTAGTTTTATATTTCTTGTTTGTTCTATACTTGCAATTTTTCATTTATAGAAAAGAATCAAATGGTCGTAAGAAAAAGCTGTTTGTTTCTTTTAGTTGCATCTATCACAGGTTTTATCCCCTTCCTTTTCATTTTTTCAGCAATTTTTTTGCACTTATTTCTGGGATTTTTATATTTGGTTGATTTTTAATCGATTGGTAAAAAAATAAACTAGAAGGTATTTATCATTTTCAGCATATCCAACTTTTTTAGAACTGATTTTTTCAATCCCCATCCCCAGTACGTCAAAGTTCTTTTTTTCTGAGTTTTCATTATATAATAGCATTATATGTAATGATAAATGTAGCTACGCTAATATTTCTATTTAAAATTCAAGGAGAAAATCAATGAAAAAAGCAATGTTAATTATCAACCCTACCTCTGGTGGGGAAAAGGCTTTGGATTATAAGGACAAGCTGGAGAATAAAGCCAAAGATTATTTTGAGCACGTGGAAACCAAAATTACTGAAAAAGCGTTAGATGCAACACATTTTGCTGAAGAAGCTTCACGTGAGAAGTACGATGCAGTGGTTGTTTTTGGTGGAGATGGGACAGTCAATGAAGTCATTTCGGGTATTGCTGAGAGAGACTACATTCCTAAGTTAGGGATTATCCCAGGCGGTACGGGTAACCTCATTACGAAACTTTTGGAAATCAATCAAGACATCGATGGCGCGATTGATGAACTCGATTTTAACTTAACCAATAAGATTGATATTGGTAAAGCGAATGACAATTATTTTGGTTATATCTTTAGTATCGGTTCTCTGCCTGAGGCGATTCACAATGTTGAAATCGAGGACAAGACAAAATTCGGTATTTTAGCCTATGCTGTAAATACCATGAAGTCTGTGATGACGGATCAGGTCTTTAACATTAAGGTTGAGACAGAAAATGGAAATTATGTTGGTGAAGCTAGTCATGTTTTGGTTCTTTTGACAAATTACTTCGCTGATAAGAAAATCTTTGAAGAAAACAAGGACGGCTATGCCAATATTTTGATTCTGAAAGATGCTTCAATATTCTCTAAATTATCCGTCATTCCTGATTTACTAAAAGGAGATGTTGTCGGCAATGATAATATTGAGTATATTAGAGCGCGTAATATCAAGATCTCTTCAGATAGTGAATTGGAGTCAGATGTTGACGGCGATAAATCCGATAACCTACCTGTAGAAATCAAAGTCCTAGCACAGCGAGTAGAAGTATTTTCGAAACCGAAAGAGTAGAAGGTAAACATTAGTTTATTTTTCACTGCGAAATCGAGTTTTATATCAACGATTGGGGGAGGAATGAATTCTCTATTTGATGAATTTCGAACAATTTGTTCTCATTTAAACCAAGTCGGGATCACTCCGACTCTCATGGGCTCTTTGGGGTTTGAATACCGTTCAAATGAAGAATGGGGGCCGTCAGACATTGACATTCATGTGTCTGGTGACCCTAGAGGTTGGGAAGCACCTGATCATCTCAGAATTTATGATTGGGATAAGATAATGAAAGTGATGAAACGCTTAGGTTACGCCTTAATAGATATTCATGAGCATGAATTCCAAAAAGATGGTCTGAGTGTTGAATTCGGAAGTATTGATTCTTTACCTGATTTTGCAGGAGTTTCGGAATCGGATATAGAGCTGATTCATCTCGATGACATCACGTTTCGTGTTCCAAACCTAGAACAGTATTTAAGTATTTACAAGGCTTCTTCCCAAGATTCCTATCGAAATGAGCACAATAACAATAAGGATTTTAAAAAGATAGAGTGGTTGGAAAGACATTTGTAAAATCATATGTAGAAAATAGTGAAGCAAATCGATTTGCTGTTTTTTGTATTGATTGAACGTGAGGCAATTTGTGATGGAGCTATGTGAATACAAAGGGTACATGGATACATACAGAGACTCATTAGTTTTTTTGTCAATTTGCTCGATAGTTAGATAAGAGTTAGATAATACAAAAAAACAGTTCCTTGTAGTCAGAAGGAACTGTTTTTTTATATGGATTAGTTTTTAGAAGCTGCTTGGAATTCAG
>BNJT01001130.1_pt1 | contig 36009 bp, 41 predicted proteins | sample 8540491 | NCBI WGS metagenome assembly BNJT01 (sample SAMD00202455, study PRJDB9452) | human saliva metagenome | host: Homo sapiens | reverse complement strand
GGGGCCGGCGGTCAGGTCCTGTCCCTGGAGGGCAATGAGCAGGCCGTTCGCGACGCCCGCCGCACACTGCACGACCACCCCGCCGCACGCCTGGCTTCGGGACGCGTGAGCGCCCGCTCGGTGCGCGAGCTCGCCGGCTCCTTCACCGGCGGTCGCCCCGACGTCGTCGTCCTCGATCCACCGAGGCAGGGGGCCGGGCGCGAGGTCATCGAGGCCGTCAGCGCCCTGGGAGCCGAACGGATCGTCCTGATGGCCTGTGACCCGGCGGCCTTGGCTCGGGACCTGGGAACCCTTCTGCGGGCCGGCTATGTGCTGGGGTCCATGAGTGCCCTGGACATGTTCCCGCACACGCACCACTTCGAGACGATCGCGGTGCTTGACAGATCCTGAGCCAATCGACGGCAAGGCGATGGGCCCCAGTCCTTCACGGACTGGGGCCCATCTCATGCTCCGGGAAGGAGCCTAGTCAGCCGATGGTCGGTCACGATGCGCGACGACGGACGGCCAGGATCACATATCCCGTCACCAGGAATGCGGCCATGGTTGCGATGACTGGCATGGCGTTGGAGCCGGTGCTCGCCAGGTTGCTGCCGCTATTGCTTGGTGGCGTGCTGGCCGAGGTGCCGGGCGTGGGGACCTCGGTGGGGAGTGGGCGTCGGCGCGGGGACCTCGGTGGGGGTCGGCGTCGGCGTGGGCTCCTCGGTGGGAGTGGGCGTCGGCGCGGGGACCTCGGTGGGGGTCGGCGTCGGCGTGGGCTCCTCGGTGGGAGTGGGCGTCGGCGCGGGGACCTCGGTGGGGGGTCGGCGTCGGCGTGGGCTCTCGGTGGGGGTCGGCGTCGGCGCGGGGACCTCGGTGGGGGTCGGCGTCGGCGTGGGCTCTCGGTGGGGGTCGGCGTCGGCGTGGGCTCCTCGGTGGGGGTCGGCGTCGGCGTGGGCTCCTCGGTGGGAGTGGGCGTCGGCGTGGGCTCCTCGGTGGGGGTCGGCGTCGGCGTGGGCTTCGGGACCTCCGTGTAGGTGTTGGTCACCGTGACAAGGGGTGGCGCTGGCATCGCCCTCCTTGATCGTGAAGGCTCCGTTGTCGATCTTGGTGTCGACCGTGTAGCCCTCGCGCTCAGCGCCGCCGTCAGCCTGCTTCTCCTTCTCGGTGACCTCGCAGTTGGTACCCACCGGTACGGACGGGCCGTCGACGGGCGTGCCGTCGCCCTTCACCTCAAGGGTGCCCTCGGAGCCGTTCTCACACGTGTAGGAGATCTGGAAAGTCTCCTTGGAGAAGGCCTCCTTGTTGCTTCCCTCGACCTTCTTCACGACGGAGAAGGAACCGGTCTTCTCAATGACCTCGTTGTACAGGCCCACAGCCTGCACAGAGGAATCGACCGAGAACGTCACGGTCTCCGGCGTCTCAGTGCCGTTGACGGAGAAGGTCTTGCCTCCCCAGCCAAGGGCCCCTGGGAAGGGCCGCTGCGGACGTGTCCTCCGTCAGCGTGATCTTGGTTCCCTTGGGGAACTCGCGCAGGGTGTCCCCGGCCTGCTGCTGGCCCGCGGCCACCTCAACGGTGTAGGGGTTCGATGCCGGCTTGTTGGCCCAGGTCGGGTAGTTGGCCTCGGTCGTGCCGTTGGGGAGCTCGTAGGCGACGTTCACGCGGATCTTGGTGTCCGCAGGGACGTCGTTCTGGTGAGCGCCGGTGATGTACTTCTTGACCCCGAATGAGCCGAAGCCCTGAGTCAGCTGTACGTCGTAGGAGATCGGGTCCTTGTAGGCCATCTGTGCGGACACCGTGGTGTTCTTACCGCCGTTCAGGGTGGCGCTGTTGGTGTAGACCTTGCCCGGGACGATCTTGCCGCCCTCGGCCAGGGGACTGGTAGACGATCTCGTAGTTCGCGTTCTTGGCGAAGTTGCCGTCCGTACGGGACAGGGGTGATGGACGCAGTGGTCCCGTCGGCGCCGATGGTCGGCTTCAGAGTGAACTTTCCGTGGTCGGTGTTCATGGCTGTGCCATCGGCCTTGGCGACGTCGAAGTAGCCGTCGGCGCCACCGCCGAATTCCTCGGGGTTGACCCGCACGTACCAGGAGCCGAGATCCGGGTTGAGCTTCTGCCCGCCCCCGGAGACGTCGTTGAAGGTGACGCTGTTGACGCTACCCGCCTCCGCTTCCAGGTGGTTGGCGATGGTGGTACCACTGAACTGGATGTGCCAGTTCAGACTGCTGGAGTCGCGCTTGAGGGAGTTGGCGTACTTGCCAAGGTCCTTCTCAACCCAGGCGATAGGCAGAATCCGCTCGTTGTTGGGGTGGAAGACCTCGGTGCCGGTGCCGTTGGCGTCGAAGGTGGTCTTGTTGACCTGGGTCACCTTCTGGGCCACGATCATCTGGTTGCCCGACCCCTTGAGGTCGCTGGCCGCGCTGATCGCGGCGTTGAAGGTGCAGGTGAGGGTCTCGGTGGTCGTGACGCAGTCACCCACCTTGGTGCCGTTCCCGAGAACAAGATCGTCGTGTCGACCGATCTCGCGGTACCGGTACTCCTCCGGAAGGCCGATGCTGAAGGACTGGCCCGGCTGCGGATTCGCGTCAGAGGCGTCCCAGGCGAACTTCATGCGAACCGGGTCCTCGAGATGCGCAGGCTTGCCCGGAAATTCCGTTCCATCCTTGTCTGCGAGGATGAGGGGACTGAAGGAGACCTTCACTCCGGTATTCTGGTTCGCGCTCGCATGAGGTGCTAATAGCGCGACAAAGCTACCCAGTGCGACCAGCAGTACGCTGGCGAGCAGAGTCGCCACGTACTTGCGGTGCACAGAGAGGTGCTGTAGGTGCATTCGTTATCTCCATCTTCATGGGTTGACATTCCTGTGTTATGGGGAATTACAGGAATCCGTCAAGATACTATGGGGTGAGTCTTAATGGAGGGCGCGCAAATTACGTTTTGTAACCATTGTGTTGCCGTATTGGTATATTTGTTGATCGGATGATTGCGCGTGCGCGGTCTCTTGTGGGTGTGCGGCCCTCGACGGGTGCCGTCTCCCTATGTGTGCGGCGGGCCTTGCCTAATTGCCGTGTTGGCAACCACTCCGACCTTCAGGTTTGGTGGGGCATCCCTACGTGTTGACAACGGATGACATGCCGTGGGCTACGGTCCACACCGGAGTATCCGCGCAGCCGCCCGCCTGGCTGTCACTGCACGTCAGCGTGACAGACCTGCGATGGCGCAGCAGGCCGGATCGGTACGACAACTGGAAGTGAGCCCCGGTGACCAGCCTCAACACCTTTGCCTCGCGCAGCACCCTCGACGTCGAAGGCCGCAACTACGAGATCTACCGCCTGGACGTCGTCCCCGGCCTGGAGCGTCTGCCTACAGCCTCAAGGTGCTGGCCGAGAACCTGCTGCGCACCGAGGACGGTGCCAACATCACAGCCGACCACGTGCGCGCCCTGGCCGCCTGGGACCCGGCCGCCGAGCCCGACACAGAGATCCAGTTCACCCCCGCCCGCGTCGTCATGCAGGACTTCACGGGTGTGCCGTGCATCGTCGATCTGGCCACCATGCGAGAGGCGGTCTCCGACCTCGGCGGTGACCCCGAGGTCATCAACCCCCTCAACCCCGCCGAGATGGTCATCGACCACTCCGTGCAGATCGACTCCTTCGGTCTGCCCGGATCCCTGGAGCGCAACAAGGAGCGCGAGTACGAGCGCAACGCCGAGCGCTACCAGTTCCTGCGCTGGGGGCAGGGGGCGCTGTCCAACTTCCGCGTCGTCCCGCCGGGCACTGGCATCGTCCATCAGGTCAACATCGAGTACCTGGCGCGCATCGTCTTCACCCATGAGGCCGACGGCGTCACCCAGGCCTACCCCGACACCTGCGTGGGCACCGACTCCCACACCACCATGGTCAACGGTCTGGGCGTCCTGGGCTGGGGGCGTGGGCGGCATCGAGGCCGAGGCCGCCATGCTGGGCCAGCCCGTCTCCATGCTCATCCCCAAGGTGGTGGGTTTCAAGCTCTCCGGCGCCATCCCCGCCGGCGCCACCGCCACCGACGTGGTCCTGACCATCACCGAGATGCTGCGCGCCCACGGGGTGGTGGGCAAGTTCGTCGAGTTCTACGGGGAGGGCGTCGCCGAGGTGCCGTTGGCCAACCGCGCCACCATCGGCAACATGAGCCCCGAGTTCGGCTCCACCGCTGCGATCTTCCCGATCGACGAGGTCACCCTGGACTACCTGCGCCTGACCGGCCGCTCCGAGGAGCGCGTGCGCCTCGTGGAGGCCTACACCAAGGCCCAGGGCATGTGGCACGACCCGGCCCGCAGGCCCGTCTACTCCGAGTACCTCGAGCTGGACCTGTCCACGGTGGTGCCCTCGATCGCCGGCCCCCAAGCGCCCCCAGGACCGCATCGTCCTGTCACGGGCCAAGGAGTCCTTCCAGGAGGTCCTGCCCACCTACGCGGCCCAGCCCTCCGAGCCGACGCCGGTGGCCATGGCCGACGGCACCGCCACCGAGCTTGACCACGGGCACGTCGCCATTGCCTCGATCACCTCGTGCACCAACACCTCCAACCCCTCGGTGATGATGGCCGCCGGCCTGCTGGCCCGCAACGCCGTGGCCCGGGGCCTGCGCTCCAAGCCCTGGGTGAAGACCTCCACCGCCCCGGGCAGCCAGGTCGTCACCGACTACTACGAGAAGGCCGGGCTGTGGCCCGCCCTCAATGAGCTGGGCTTCAATGTTGTCGGCTACGGCTGCGCCACCTGCATCGGCAACTCCGGGCCCCTGCCGGCCGAGGTCTCCCAGGCGGTCAACGACGCCGACCTCGCCGTGGTCTCGGTGCTCTCGGGCAACCGCAACTTCGAGGGGCGCATCAACCCCGACGTCAAGATGAACTACCTGGCCTCCCCGCCCCTGGTCATCGCCTACGCCCTGGCCGGGACCATGGACATCGACTTCGCCACCGAGCCGCTGGGCCAGGACCCCGAGGGCCGCGACGTCTTCCTGTCCGACATCTGGCCCGATCCGACCGAGGTCCAGGCCGTCATCGACACCACCATCGACCGCGAGATGTACACGCGCGACTACGCCGACGTCTTTGCCGGTGACGAGCGCTGGCAGGGCCTGGACACCCCCGAGGGGGACACCTTCGCCTGGGACGAGGAGTCCACCTACGTGCGCAAGGCCCCCTTCTTCGAGGGGCTGACCATGGAGCTCACCCCGGTCACCGACATCGAGGACGCCCGGGTGCTCGCCCTGCTGGGAGACTCGGTGACCACCGACCACATCTCCCCGGCCGGCGCCATCAAGGCCGACTCCCCGGCCGGACGCTACCTGGCCGAGCATGGCGTGGCCCGCGCGGACTTCAACTCCTACGGCTCGCGCCGCGGTAACCACGAGGTCATGATCCGCGGCACCTTCGCCAACATCCGCCTGCGCAACCGGCTGCTCGACGGCGTCGAGGGTGGCTACACCCGTAACTTCCTCACCGGCGAGCAGGAGTCGATCTTCGACGCCTCCCAGGCCTACCAGGCCGCCGGAATCCCGCTGGTGGTCCTGGGCGGCAAGGAGTACGGCTCGGGATCCTCGCGCGACTGGGCCGCCAAGGGCACGGCGCTGCTGGGCGTCAAGGCCGTCATCGCCGAGTCCTTCGAGCGCATCCACCGCTCCAACCTCATCGGCATGGGCGTGGTGCCCTCCAGTTCCCAGCCGGCCAGAGCGCCGAGTCGCTCGGTCTGGACGGTACCGAGATCTTCTCCGTCACAGGTCTGACGGCGCTCAACGAGGGCACCACTCCGCGCACCGTCGCCGTCAGGGCCGAGAAGACCGACGGCTCGGTGATCTCCTTCGACGCCGTCGTGCGCATCGATACCCCCGGCGAGGCCGACTACTTCCGTCACGGCGGCATCCTGCAGTACGTGCTGCGCAGCCTTGCTCGGGGTGAATAAGGATATGAGACGCATTGCGCTTCTACCCGTAGAGGAAGCTTCGGATAGCACTCCAGGTATCTGCAGGATTTTCCTGTAAGGTGAAATGTCCTGATCCAGGTACGAGGGCACTTTGAATATTGGTCAACCCTGCTTGTTTGAAACCGGCAATGTAGGTGTTGATGTCCCCGTGTTCTTGATCGCCTCGTAAATAAAGTAATGGAATGTTGATCACATCACTTGGTGTTGCGTTCTCTTGGGCATCGTCCCAAAGTGATCGGTAGAATTCGAATCCCTGGCGCAAAGAGTCAGGGGACTGGTAGGAAGAGACGAACTGTCTGCGTGAGACTCTGCTGATTCTCTTTGGGGTGGCGCTCGTTGTGTCGTAAAAGTAGTCGAAGTATGCTGGAAGATTATTTACGGTGATCTGCTCTGGTAGGTCTGGGATGGAGTGAAAGGCGAAATGCCATAACCAGGGAATTCTGATGACATCATCCCATGGTGCGATGCCAGGAATCACTGTGTTCATGATGACGGCTTTGGTCAGGTCTCCGAACTCTCGTAGATAGGAGAAGGTGATCATGCCTCCAACGTCGTGACCGACCATAGCGGCATTCTCCAGGCCTAGGTATTCGAGGAGGTCGTGGATCTGTCGTGCCAGCACGACCTTACTGCCACAGGGTCCTGTTGTTTTTGAAGCGCCGATACCAGGTAGGTCCACTGCTATACATTGATAGTCGTGAGCGGCCAGAAGGAGAATGTCTTTCCAGGCTGTGCTGTCCTGCGGCCACCCGTGAAGAAAAATTATAGTGGGCGCGCAAGGGTCTCCAGCGCGAAGGATACGGAAGGTGCGGTCGTCGAGGGTGACGTCGTGAGTGCTGATCGTGGTAGACATGAAACATGTCTACCACATCGAGCCGTTCGTCGCTTGTCAGTTTTCGTGAAGGGGCCGGGTTCTTGATCTCGCGATTGGGGGGTATGGTTGAGAAGGAGTGGGGGTCTTTGCTGCGAGATGTTGGGCTCACTCAGGCTGAGTTCGCGATTCTTGCAACTCTTGCTGACGGGGCGACGGTTCGACAGCGAGATCTTGCGATCCACATTGGAAGTGATCCTCGCAACATCGTCCCTGTTGTAGCTTCTCTAACTGATCGAGGTCTCGTTGAAGTGGCGCCTGCGCTGGAGGATCGTCGCGTGAAACAGATTAGATTGAGTGTTGAGGGGCTGATCTGCTCGACACTGTCCAGATTATGCTAGCTCCGTCTCGGGCGAAATTTTTTTCGCGGCCTCTCTGATGCGGAATATGATCAGCTTTGTCATCTCTTGCGGGTGGTCTACTCCTCTGCAGTGTCTGTGTGACCTATTCTGCGCCCTTCAAGGCAGGTTTGTGCTGCCAGTGCTGAAAATGCGACCACCTAGAGTCGTCGAACATAGGGGTCCTTCGAGCTGTAAGTTGGTCGGGGTTGTCGTGAGAGGCGAGTAACTCAGGAAGTCTCAGGTGTCGCTCATGGGATTCCTTATCGCGGCCACGAGGTCACGCCACTCTTTCTCGGACTGCTTCGTGGTGTATTTCAAGATGTACCCCGACTTCCTCGTCGGCTATGGAACCAGGTTCTTCGTGGGCATGATCAGGGGCGGTCGACGACCGTTTCATCGTCGTCATCGTTGAGGGCACTCGACCGGCTGCAGGCTCAGATCTGCGGCAATTGTCGCAGTTGTCTCTTGCCAATTGGTCAACTTGGTGACCTCCAGGTGTGGTTGGTGTGTTGAGAAGGGTGCTCGTGCAGTGTCGATGAGGTCTCGAGTGCACCGTTCTTGATCTTGAACGGCTGTGCAAGGAGTCTGCTTGCCCTCGGGTGCGAATGTCAGTAACTTTGTGGCTATGAGTATTAGCCAACTTGGGTGCCGGGCGGCACCATCGCCTACGAGATGCATGAGCCTGTCGGTGCAGGTGCTGGATCGGCTGCTGGCGAGTCGGCAGGAACTCCGACTTCTTCGTCGGCCGTGGAACGAGGCTCTCCTTGGACATGGTCAGGGTCGGTTGACGACTGCTTCGTCATCGTCGTCGAGCCACTCGACCGGATGTGGGCTCAGACCTGCAGCGATTGCCGCGGCTGTCTCACGCCAGCTGGTCAACTTGGCGATCGCCAGGTGCGGCTGGAGTGTTGAGAAGGAGGCTCGCGCTGCGTCGATGAGGTCGCGGGCGCACTGTTCTTGATCCTGAGGCGTCAGTGCATACATCCACGGGTATCGGCTGGCCATCCGGTCAGTGAGTGGGCCATCCTCAAGGGACACCGTGATGAGGGTGGCGGCGATGTTCAAGAGCTCATTTCGAGCATCTGCCTCGCGCTGAGACATGAGGACAAGGGATTCCCCATCGCGGCGGGTCACAGTGATGGGGTGGTTCTCCGCCTCGGCGAAGACCTCAGCTGAATGCTTGCTCAGGTCGGATGAGCGGCGCACAGCTAGTGGGGAATCAACGGTGAGTGCCATACGAACATGCTATTCGGATCGTGTTCGGAAGTCCAGTGGTCGATTCCACTGTGTTGGTCGGCCGCCGTCCACGGGGGCTTTGCCATGGCCGCACCCATTGACGTGAGTTTCGACACGCTCGTCGACTCGCTGGACGCCGCCCTGGTTGCTCTCGGCGAGCAGTAGGGCTGCCAGGTATCAGTGAGGACGAAAGGATAAGTCGCCCCAATGACCGGTTGGGAGGGGAGAGCTGCGTGAGGCCTTCCCGGCTGCTGTCGGTGATCCGCTGAGACCTTGGGCAGTCGCCCCGGAATAGCGGCCCTGCGCTTCCCGTTGCCCTGGCGTTCAGATCATGCCGAGCGGCGACTGCCGAAGGAGATGCGCACTCATGTCCCAGCCCACCGTCAACAGTGACGCGACCAACCAGACAGACGTCCCGGTCGAGGAGGTCGACCTTCTCGTCGTCGGAGGCGGTAAGGCAGGCAAGTCCCTGGCGATGCTGCGCGCCAAGGCCGGCGACAAGGTCGTCATGGTGGAGCGGGACAAGGTGGGTGGCACCTGCATCAACGTCGCCTGCATCCCCACCAAGACCCTCATCTCCGCCGCCCGCGTCCTCCGTGAGGTTCAGGGATCAAAGGCCTACGGCGTCACCCTGCCCGAACAGGACGGCGGCGCCGACGCCCTGGCCCAGGCCCGCATCGAGCTGGCCTCCTTCCGCGCCCGCAAGGAGGCCGTCGTAGGAGGCATGGTGGCCGCTCACGAGAAGATGTTCCCCGCCTCCGGCATGGACTTCGTCAAGGGAACCGCACGTTTCGTGGGGAGCGCACCGTCGAGATCGCCCTGAACGACGGCGGCCTGCGGCGTGTGCGCGGCGCCAAGGTCCTCATCAACACCGGTACCACGCCGTCCGTTCCCCCGATCGAGGGCCTGTCTGACGTGCGCTACTGGACCAGCGAGGACCTGCTCACCCTGCCCGAGCTGCCCAGTGGCCTCATCGTCCTGGGCGGCGGTGTCATCGGCGTCGAGATGGCCTCCCTCATGGGGACTCCTCAGGGTCCCGGTCACCATCGTCCACGCTGGGCCGCACATCCTGGACCGCGAGGACGAGGACGTCGCCGCTGAGGGTGACTGCCGGCCTGGAGGCCCTGGGGGTCACGGTCCTGACCGGTGCACTCGCCTCGAAGGTCGCCGCCGCGGCTGACGGGAACGGCGTCGTTGTCACCACCGCTGACGGGCACGAGGTGAGCGGATCCCACCTGCTCGTCGCCCTGGGGCGCACCCCCGTCACCGCCGGCCTCGGCCTGGAGACCGCGGGCGTGGAGCTGACCGAGCGCGGCTTCGTGCGTGTCGACGACCACCTGCGCACTACCGCCGAGAACGTCTACGCCGCCGGTGACGTGGCCGGCACGCCCCAGTTCACGCACGCCTCTTGGAACGACTTCCGCGTCCTGCGCGACCTCTTCGCCGGCAAGGAGGCATCCACCACCGGACGCCTCATCCCGTGGGCCGTCTTCACCACGCCCGAGCTCGGGCACGTGGGCCTGACCGAGACCGAGGCCCGCGAGGCCGGCTACGAGGTACGCGTCGCCAAGACCCCGACGGCGGCCGTCCCGCGCGCCAAGACCCTGGGCCGCACCGAGGGCTTCTTCAAGGTCATCATCGACGCCCGCACCGACCTCATCCTGGGCGCCGCCATCATCGGTGCCGAGGCCAGCGAGGTCGTCACCAGTATCCAGATGGCGATGCTGGGTGGCCTGATGTGGCAGCAGGTGCGTGACGCCGTCATCACTCACCCCACCATGAGCGAGGGACTCAACATCGTCCTGGACTCCCTGGGCTGAGAGCCTGAGGCCGGGCCCCGCCTGAACGGTCTGACCGACCCGCTCAGGCGGGGCGCACCCCCAGGTTCTCGACGCGCTCGGCCCCCGGCAGTGCTGCCAGCAGTGCTCCGGGCACCAGTAGCTTGGAGTGGCGCACACCCGAGCCGATGAGCACCGTGGTCCGGTCCGCCACGGCGCCGTCGATGAAGAGCCTCCAGTCCTCTGGCAGACCGACCGGTGTGATCCCGCCGTACTCCATGCCGCTCATCTCCACTGCCCGCTCCACCGGCAGGAATGAGGCCTTACGCACGTCAATGCGCTTCTTGACGACGTGGTTGACGTCAGCGAAGTCGGTGGCGCGCACGACGCAGGCGGCGATGCGCTCCTGGCCGGTGCGCTTACCGGCCACGAGCACGCAGTTCCCGGTCGCCTCGGGGTCCAGGTCATAGTGCGCGTTGAGGGCGTCGGTGTCGGAGTGGGCCGGGTCAATGGGAACCACCTGCGCCTGACGGACCAGGTCCGCGCCCTCGGGCGAGGCCGCCTCCAGCGCCCGCAGCGCGGCGGCCACCGGCTCAGCGAGCAGATCGGTACGCTCCAGAGCCGGCTGCCAGCCGATCTCCGCGGCGAAGACCTCAGCCGGGTCGCGCAGAACACTCATTCCTCTCATCCTTTCGACGACGTCGAGCGCCTCTCGATGCGCTCCACCAGACGGGTCCTGACCCCGGGCCACTGCTGCGGGGTGATGGCGAACATGGCCGTGTCGCGCGTGCGCCCCTCCTCGCCGGGAGCCAGGGAGGGCTGCCAGGCGCGCAGGATCCCCTCGAAGGTCGCGCCCAGCGCCGCGATCGCACCGCGAGCCAGCTCGTTGCGCGCATCGGTCTTGATGTCCACGCGGTCCACGCCCCACTCCTCAAAAGCCTGTGTGAGCAGCAGGAGCTTGGCGGCCGGGTTGACGGCGGTGCCGCGAACAGCCGGCGAGAGCCAGGAGGAGCCGACCTCGACGGCGAAGAGCCGCCCGTCCGGCATCCATCGGGGTGTCAGGTAGGCGGTGTGCCCGACGACGCGGCCGGTGGCGACCTCCACCTGGGCGAACGGCGCGTAGGTACCTGTGTCCCGGCGGGCCAGGCTATGAGCCACATAGTCTTCGACCGTCTCCGGTGCCGGCACCGTGGCGAAAGGGCTGGTCGCGGCTGCCTCGGCGGCCTGCTGCAGCCCCGGCACGTGCTGGGGCTGCAGTGGCTCCAGGCGCACGATGTCGCCCTTCAGCACGCCACAGGTCAGAACGGGGGAGGGGGTGTGCGACTCGGTAGTGCTCATGCCTCAAGCATGGCAGCCGTGGCGCAGTCGCCGTCGGGACGCCTCAGTATGTGGTCTCATTGTCCCCGTGCTGCACGTCATCTTCTTCTCCCCGCGCATCCCGGGCAACACCGGGGCGGCGATCCGCCTGAGCGCCAACACCGGTGCCATGCTCCACCTCGTGGACCCCCTGTTCGACATGGATGACGCCAAGCTGCGCCGCGCCGGCCTGGACTACCACGACCTGGCCAGCACGCGCGTCCACGCCACCTGGCAGAAGTGCCTCGAGCAGATCCCCGGACGCATCTTCGCCTTCACCTCCCACACCGAGCGCCTCTACACCCAGGTCGACTGGCGCGGCGACGATGCCCTCCTGTTCGGTCCTGAGCCCACCGGCCTGCCCCAGGAGATCCTCGACCACCCGCGGGTGAGCGCCCGCCTGCGCATCCCCATGGTGGAGGGAAACCGCTCCCTCAACCTGGCCAACTCCGCCGCCATCGGCCTGTACGAGGCCTGGCGGTCCCTGGGCTTTGCCGGAGGGGCCTGAGCTCCTGCTTCAACCGCCTTCTCAGAGCATGCCGGCGGGGCGGATCGCCAGGTCCTCCACGACCGCGTCCATCGGGGTGTTCACGGCCAGGCGCACGGCCGCTGCCACCGACTGCGGCGCCATATGGTCCGCAGCCCGGTAGGCGGGGGTGGCCATGATCCCCTCGGTGCGCAGGCGCGCCGCATTGAAGGCGTGCAACCGCTCCTGCATAGGGGTGTCCACCCGACCCGGGTAGATCGAGGTGACCCGCACCTTGCCCGTCTCCTCCTGACGCAGCGTGTCAGCCAAGGACTTCAGCCCCGCCTTGGAGGCGGAGTAGAGGGCGTTGCCCGACCGGGGGCTCACTCCGGCGCCGGAGTTGATGAACACCGTCAGCCCACGGGCCTCCCGCAGTGCCGGCAGCAGCAGGCTCGTCAGGTACGCCGTCGCCACCAGGTTGAGGTTCAGAACCGCCCGCCAGCGCGTGGGCGTGATCTTGTCAACGGCACCGGGCGCCTCCATGCCGGCGCTGTGCACCAGCACGTCGAGGCTCTCAATATCGATCCGGCTGACCAACCTCGCCAGGGCCGTGTCGTCGGTCAGGTCGACTGGACAGATGAGGACTGCCGTCTTGGACTCCTCCTCCAGTGCGAGCGCCAGCTCCTCCAGGTCGTTGACGGAGCGGGCCAACAGAATGAGGTCGTGATCCCGGGCCAGGTCCCTGGCCACGGCCAGGCCGATCCCGGAGGTCGCCCCGGTGATCAGGGCGATGGGGCGGCGCTGGTGGCGGCCGGAACCGGCGCGCGTGAATCCATGAGCGGGAGTGAAGGGGACGGACTCCCCCTGACGACGACGTCGGCCGGCCTTGGAGGCCGAGGTGTCGACCTGGGCGATCTGTGGACTCACTGGCCGTCCTCGAGGAAGGCGGCGGCCCCGGGCTCCCCGGGCACGGAGTAGGTGGCGGTGAGCGTGGCCCGGGCGATGCAGTGCGGTGCCAGGGTGAAGGCCGCCTTGGCGGGACTGGCCTCGTCGTTCAGGCCCAGCGTGTCCACGTCCAGGGCGGAGACGGTGAAGACGTAGCGGTGGTCGCCGTCGCCCGCCGGCGGGTAGGGGCCGAACCAGGCGTGGTCGCCCGAGTCCCCGGCCAGGTGGAAGGCGGCGCCGTCGAGCTGAAGGTCGCTGGCCCCCGCGCCCCGCTCCAGCGAGGTGACCGAGGCGTCCAGGTCCACGATGGTCCAGTGCCACCAGCCCGACATGGTCGGAGCATCCGGGTCGAAGCAGGACACGACGAAGGACTGCGTCTGCTCGGGGAAGCCCGACCAGCTCAGGGCGGGGGAGACGTTGTCGTGGATGCCGGTGAAGATGTCCGGGATCCGTCCCTGCTCGGTCAGGTCCGCAGAGGTCAGCGTGAAGGAGGGGACTGAGGGCAGGAGGCCGGTAGGGGGCCGGCGGGCGGGGGCGAGTGAGGTCGGCTGTCATAGGTGTACCTCCAGGCAGGTGATGGATAGGGGTGGTGGCCTTCCATGAGGGCACAGCCCCAACTGTAGACGCCACTCCGCAGACCCGTCCCTGTGGATCTCCTGTGGGAGAACTTCGCAGACTCGTCATGCTGTGAGACATCCTTGTTGCCGGCGCCCCCGATTGATGTCGCAGCGCAGCGTTATCCTGAACGACAGGTATCGAACGTATGTGCAGAAGGAGGGGGTGTCATGAGAGCCTCGACCACGCGCGCGCCATCGGACACCCAGAACCGCCTCAACCAGGCCCGCCTCGCCCTGAGACTGGCCGAGGAACGCGCCGGACTACGCGACTGCGCAGCCCTGACAGTGCAGCGCGCCCTCCCCGCGGCGCCCTCTGCCTGGCAGGGTTCCGGTGTCCTCACCCTCCAAGGATCCACCACCGTCCTCCTGGCCGCCCTCGCCCTGCGCCAGGGCGCTACCGGCTGGTGCGGCGTCATCGGGGGAGACGAGCTGGGCTGGTGCGCGGCCACCGAGGTCGGCCTCGACCTCAACCGGGTCCTCACCGTCCCAACCTCCCTCCTCGATGACGCCTCCACCCCGACGGTCACCGCCGCCCTGCTCGACGGCGTCGATGTCCTCCTCATCGGCGCCCCCGTCGCCGAACGCCTGCGCCCCCAGCACCGCAGACGCCTGCTGGCCCGGGCGCGCGAGCGCGGCCGCCTCATCCTGACCCCCGCCCGCTGGGAAGGCGCCCGCATCCTTCAGGCCGGCCCCCTGGCCCCCGACACCGGAACCGGGAACACACCTCCCGCTCAGGACCCGGTGGAGGCCCCCGGAAGGCCCTCCGCCGACGGCGTCGTCATTCCCATCGGGCGAGGAGGCTCACCCTCCCCGGTGCGAGCCATCGAGATGCCAGCCGGATACCTCCAACGCCTCACCTGGGCCCTGACCGACCCGCAGCGCCCACGGCTCACCGCTACCGAAGAGCTCACGCTCTCACTGTCCGCCGAAGGACTGCGCACAGGTTCTCGCAACGCCGTCGACTCGGCCCCCAATCCGCAGGAGGCGACCGGATGAACCCGCCACAGCCGACCCCGCCGTCCGACCCGCCCGCCTCCAGACTCGTGGCCATCTGGGTCCCCGACTGGCCCGTCGTCGCCCTCACCCTGGAGACCCGCCAACAGCGTCGACACGCCCGTGCACGCCAAGGAGCCCCTCACCTGCCGGACCCGGCCACCGAGCCCGTCGCCGTCGTCGGCGCTCGCGGAGTCCTCGCCGCCTCCGCCCCGGCTCGCCGCGCCGGCATCACCACGGGCATGCGACTGCGCACTGCCCGGTCCCTGTGCCCTGAGCTCACCGTTCTCCCTCCCCAGGAGGAACGCCAGAGCCGCGCCTTCGAAACCGTCATGGAGGCCCTCGGCTCCCTCCTGGCAGACCCCACGGTGGCCCGCCCCGGGCTGGCCCTGTCCAGCGCCAGAGGACCCGCCGCCTGGATCGGCGGAGAAGAGCCCCTCGCCTCGGCCCTCGTGGAGACCGTCACCCAGGAGGCCGACGTCGAGTGTCAGATCGGCATCGCCGACTCCCTGTCCGGAGCCGTCCTGGCCGCCCGCCAAGGCATCATCGTCGAACCAGGACGGACCCCGGAGTTCCTCGCCCCCTGGCCCCTGGACGCACTCCTGACCTGCCTGCCCCTCAGCCGCCTACGACGCGACGCCCGCCCCCTGCTGGAGACCTTCACCCGACTCGGCCTGCGCACCCTGGCGGACCTGGCGGCCCCTGCCCAGAAAAAGACGTCACCGCTCGCTTCGGCCCCCTGGGGAGCAGGCTCCACCAGCTGGCCGCCGGCACCCACCACGAGGCCCCCGCCATGCCCCGGCCGGCTCAGGACATCACCGTCACCTCCGAGCTCGACCCTCCCGTCGAGCGCGCGGACACCGCGGCCTTCGCCGCCCGCCACCTCGCCGAGAACCTGGCGGCCCGCCTCCTGTCCGCAGGGCTCGCCGTCGGACGCCTCTGCGTTGCCGCCCGCTGCGAGGACGGCACCGACCGGGCCCGAAGCTGGATGCTGGAGGCCATTCCCACCCCCACCGAGCTCACCGACCGCGTGCGCTGGCAGCTCGAGGGGTGGCTCTCCGGACGCTCCGGGCGCCCACCCTCCTCCGGACTGACCCACCTGAGCCTGACGGCCCTCGAGCTGAGCCCGGCCACGACCTCCCAGACGGGACTGTGGCAAGCGCCGGGTCACCAGGGCCAGGCACGCGCCCGCCGCACCGCCGAGCGTGTGGAGTCCCTCCTCGGAGCCGGAAGCATCCAGGTTCCCCAGGTCGTTCCCGGGCGAGACCCGCGCTCACGGGTGCGTCTGATTCCCTGGGGTGAGAGCGGAGGCGTAGGTGACTCCACGGGTGATGAACCGGCGCCCTGGAGCGGGGCTCTGCCTGAGCCCTCGCCCTCTATCGTCCTGCCCCGGCCGGTTCCCGCGTGCCTCACCGACATTCAGGGGAGAGAGCTCGGCGTCGACATCCACGGTCAGCTCGACGGTGTCCCCGGCTTCCTCAGCGTCGACGACGGTGCGGATGACGCTGAGGATGATGCTGTTGAGAGCGTGCCCCGGATGGAGTCCGTGCTCCTGTGGGCCGGCCCCTGGCCGGTCGACGAGGGCTGGTGGACCTCTCGAGGGCCTTCGCGTCGCGCCTACCTCCAGGTGGTCACTGAGGTCGGGCCGCCCCGCCTGCTGGTGCGATCAGGCCGGTGGTGGCTCGATGCCGTCTACTCCTGAGGAGCTATCGGATGGCCCGGCTGCAGGGATCGAGATCGGGCGCCGTCGTCCCTTCAGCCACAGGAGTGCCAGCGTCACCAGGCACAGCCAGGCCACCCCCAGGGACCAGCCGGCCAGGACGTCGGTCATCCAGTGGTAGCCCAGGTAGACGCGGGAGGTTCCCACCAGCAGGGTCGCCCCCGCCGCCGCCATGATCGCCAAGGCCCGGTACAGGGTCACCGCAGTTGATGTCAGAACCATCCCCGCCAGCATGCCGGCGAAGACGGCCGTGTTGAAGGAGTGCCCCGAGGGGAAGGAGGTGGTTGAGGCGGGGTTGCCCAGAAGGGTGTCGGTCGAGGGGCGTGTACGCCTGAAAATCTCTTTGAGCGCTACCGTCAACAGGCTGGAGCCGACCATCGTGAGGGTCAGGACCAGTGCGCGCACGCGGTGGCCCCGCATGAAGAGGAGAGCGGCGCAGATCGCGGTCAGTATCGTCAGTCCCACGGTGGATCCCAGGGCGGTGAACACCTGCATGATGACGGTCAGAGCCGGGTGGCGCTCATCCACGGCCCAGGTGGTGACGCTCTGGTCATGAGGCGCCAGACCCGTCCCGGAGCTCGTGGTCAGGGCCAGCCAGGAGAACAGCGACAGTGTGATGACGGCGGTCGCGGCCAGTGCACCGGCCTGCCTGGTGCGCCAAGTGTGAGGCAGGTGGTCGAGTGAGAGCATGAGGGGAGGTTATCCGGGCTGGTCTGGATGAGGCTATGCGTGCGCCATGGAGCGGCTGAGCGGCGTCGTCACGTCCCTGTCCGCGCCCGGGGCGCTCGGCGGGTAGCATCCGGCCCGAGTGATCTGACCCGGCTCAGGAGGACCCGCGTGGCCAAGCTCTACTTCCGCTACGGCGCCATGAACTCCGGTAAGTCCACCGGGCTTCTCCAGACCGCCTACAACTACGAGGAACGCGGTCAGCGCGTCCTGCTCCTCAAGGCGGTGGTCGATACCAAGGGTGAGGACTCAGTCGTCTCCCGGCTCGGGGTGTCGCGCCGCGTTGACCTTCTCGTCGACACCGACGACGACCTACGCGCCCTGGTGCACCGCCGGGCCCTGGCAGGTGTGCGGCCCGTCTGCCACGAGGGCGCCGCTCCGCGGAGGACCGTGTCCTTGCGAGAGGTTCTTGACTGCGTGCTCGTCGACGAGGCCCAGTTCCTCACGGCCCTTCAGGTGGACCAGCTCATGGAGATCGCACTGATCGACGACGTGCCCGTCCTGGCCTACGGGATCCGCACTGACTTCCGCACAATCAGCTTTCCCGGGTCGCGGAGGCTGCTGGAGATCGCCCACTCCCTCGAGGAGCTCAAGACCATATGCCGCTGCGGGCGCAAGGCCGTCTTCAATGCCCGCAAGGTGGGGGAGTCCTTCGTCTTCGATGGCGATCAGGTGGCCATCGACTCCGAGGACATCACATACGAGTCGCTGTGCGGTCAGTGCTACCTCGCCGCAGGCGGGAGGCTTCCCGGCCGGTGATCCGGGCTCCGGGACTGTGCTTGTGCTGGCGGGAGTACAAGGCTGATCGAGGAGAGGGTGCCAGGAAACATCCCTCGCTCCGAGATATTCCTTGTATTCGGGGTATTACAAGCATTATCGTGAAGCCGTGAATGCCTCTTACGCACTCATCGCAGACATCATCCGCTCGCGCGAGCTCCCTGATCGCAGGCGTGCTCAGCGCATCATCCACGAGACTCTGGAGCAGGCCGCTGAAGGGCTGGCGCTGACGCAGCACCCGTACGCCACGGTCGGTGACGAGCTGCAGGCGGTCTCGGCAACCCTCGCCGACGCTCTCGCTCTCACCATGCGCACGCACCTCCTTCTGCCTGAAGGGTTGGGCCTGCGCTTCGGTATCGGCGTCGGAGCGATCTCCGAGGTTGAGAGCGCGGCGGGAAGTGGCGCGGACGGTACGCCAGGACGTCCGATCCAGGACGGCTCGGCATGGTGGGCCGCACGCGAAGCCATTGAGAAGGCGCATCATCTCCAGGATGCGGGGAGGTCCTTCATTCGCACCTGGCTGCGCATCCACCCGGATGCGATCGGCGGCTCCGGAGGGGAGTGGGGTGAGTGTGAGGGGGTCGTCAACTCCGTCCTCATCCTGCGCGACCAGACGCTCTTCCGCTTTCAGCCCCGTCAGCGCCGCATCATGGCCGGACTCCTCATGGGGATGACTCAGGTTGAGATCGCCCGCCAGGAGAAGGTGAGTCAGCAAGCCGTCTCTGAATTCGCTCGCAGTGCTGGATCCTCCTTGCTGGAGGTTCAAAAGCTTCTCGATGGGTTGAGTGGGGAAGGTGAAGGAGAATGACGGCCCTGCTCGTTCTTCTGCTTGCCGCCGCCTCTGTGGTCGCGGGCTCCGACTGGGTGGGTAGGAGGTTGTCCCGCATGGCTGTCGGTGTGAGGCTGCTGTTGGGGATGCCTGCAGTCGCTGTCCTTGGTGTCCTGATCGGATGGCCTGTTCTTCATCTTGGGGTGGGAGGCATTGTCGTCATCATCCTGGTGGCCGTCGCATGGTTGTGCTGCGGCCTGGTTTCGCCGGCCTGGTGGGAGAGCTTGTTGAGGTCTCGCCGGCGGGAGCAGGTGGGGCGGGGTGCCTCCCAAGGATGGTGCGGATCGGCTGGAACCGCTTATCCGCCTTGTCCACGCAGGCCTGTTGCTCCTCGCCGTGGCGCTCTGTGTCGTTGTGTCTCAGCCACTTGGGTCTCGGGCTGCCAAGATGAGCGCCGTCGTCGGAATCGTCGTCCTCCTGGCTGTGCCCGCCAATCGAGTCGTCGCCGACATTCTTGCTGTTGCTCGCCACTCCACACAGGGGGATGGGAAAACTGATGCTGCTGATTGCGAGCCCTCGCAGGAGAGCGGGAGGCAGGATGAGTTGGGGAGCTCAATGCGTGGCGGTCGTTGGATCGGTCCGCTTGAGCGAATCCTCATTCTCCTGCTTGCCTCCGTTGAGGCGCCCGCTGCCATCGCCGCAATTGTCGCCGCCAAGGGTGTGATCCGATTTCCCGAGATCAGTCAGGATAAGGCAGGGCAGAAGGCTGAGGAGTTTCTCATCGGATCCTTCGCCTCCTGGATTCTGGCGGTCTTGGGTGCCGTGACCATTCATCTCGCCTGAGTCGTGTGACGTCGAGAGGGTGGTTGGTTCGGGGTGTGAGTGCTGGGTGCGGGTGTGAGGGCCGACCCGCCCCGGCTTCGTGTATCTCCGGCCAAGAAAGTCGATATCCCGGGTCTTCGTTGCCGCATCGGTGGTTGTGAAGGCTGCTTCACTGTGCGGGTGCGAGGGGCGGGACATATACTGTACATATGTTCGATGGTGGTGCGCTTCCTCTCGACCCGGCCGGTGGTGCGGTCGGGATGCTGGGTGCGCCTGCTGGAGGTCCAACGCCGGAATCTGCGACCCCGACAGAGGGGAGTGCTGGGCCTGCCGGCATCTTTGGCTGCCGGTGCTGGTCCAGAGGAACGACGGCGGTGAATGCACAGGGTTTGATGGAGGCAGTGATCCTTCCTGCCATCACTGTCTCCATCAAACCCCGTGCGATTCACATCGACCACACCCCACCTCTCTGAACCATCAGGTGCCACGGACAGACATGACCAGTCGACACCGCTATGCCGAGCTTCACACCCACTCCGCCTACTCCTTCCTCGACGGAGCCAATGAGCCCGATGACCTGGCCTCGGCCGCTGTCGAGCTCGGGCTGGAGGCCATCGCCCTGACTGATCACGATGGCGTCCCCGGTATCGTCAAGCACGCCCAGGCGGGTCGTTCCCACGGCCTGCCCACCATTCACGGCACTGAGCTCACCCTGGACGACGGCTCCCACCTGCCTGTCCTGGCTCGCAACCCCACCGGCTACCGTCGCCTGGTATCCGCCATTTCTCAGCACAACCTGGACGTGGGGCAACGCCGAGAACCGGCCCATGACCTGCCCGCACTCGCCTCGGCTCTCCGCTCCGACCCCACTGGCCAGACCGAGGGGGCGGTGGGGACCTGCCTCGTTCTCACCGGGACCACCAACGGACCCCTGCGTCGGGCCCTGGGCGATCCTCGTCGACCCGGCACCTGGGACCTGAAGGCGGCAGACGCCTGCCTGGGGCGTCTGACCGAGCTCTTCGCTGCTCCTGACCGAGGCCGCCCCTCCGGGGCCGGCCCCACGGCGATTGGTCACCCACAGGTTGAAGGGGATGCTGCTTTCGGCCTGGCCGTTGAGCTCACCCTGGATGGAGGCCCCACTGACGCCATCCTCACTGATGCCCTGACCCGGCTGGCTCACGATCACCGGCTTCCCCTCGTGGCCACCGGTGCAGTGCGCTGCGCCCGCCCCACCGACGCCCGCCTTGCCGACGTGCTCACCTCAACCCGCCTGGTCACCGACCTGGAAGGCGCCCGCGGTCATCTGCCCGCCATCGGCCGCTGGCTGCGGGGAGCCCAGGACATGGCTCTGCTCCACCGCCGCAGTCCTGACGCCGTCGATCTGGCCGCCGAGCTCGCCGAGGACCTCGCCTTCGACCTGTCCCTCATCGCTCCGGACCTCCCCGATGCCGATGTCCCGGAGGGACATACTCCTGCCAGCTGGTTGCGTGAGCTCACCTTCCAAGGCGCTACCCGCCGCTACGGAACCCCGCAGGAGCACCCTCGGGCCTGGGCGGTGCTCAACCACGAGCTCGAGGTCATCGAGTCCCTGGGATTCCCCGGCTACTTCCTCATCGTGCACGCCATCGTCGAGTTCTGCGCACAGTCGGGCATCCTGTGCCAGGGGAGAGGATCGGCGGCCAACTCCGCAGTCTGCTACGCCCTGGGCATCACAGCCGTCGACGCCGTCAGGCACCAGATGCTCTTCGAGCGCTTCCTGTCCCCTGGGCGAGCCGGCTACCCGGATATCGACCTCGACATCGAGGCCTGCCGTCGAGAAGAGGTCATCCAACATGTCTACTCCCGATATGGCAGAGAGCGTGCCGCCCAGGTCGCCAACGTCATCTCCTACCGGCCCCGATCCGCAGTTCGTGACGCTGCCCGAGCTCTCGGCCACCCCGCCGGCGTGCAGGACGCCTGGGCCAAGCAGATGGAGCGGTGGACCTCGGTGCGCCCCGGAGGGCTGACCGGGCAGGGCGACGACGTCCCTGAGCCGGTCCTCGATATCGCGGAGAAGCTGCTGCGACTGCCCCGCCACCTGGGGGTCCACCCCGGAGGCATGGTCCTGTGCGGCCGCCCTGTCACTGAGGTCTGCCCGGTGCGATGGGCCGCCATGGACAACCGCTCGGTCCTCCAGTGGGACAAGGACGACTGCGCCGAGGCCGGCCTGGTCAAGTTCGACCTCCTGGGCCTGGGAGCGCTCACCGCCCTGCGTCTGGCCTTCACCACGCTGGCAGAGCGGAGACAGGTCGTTCCCGACGCCGTGACGGAAGGAGAGCTGCGCACCTCCCAGTCCGGCCGCCCCTGGGGACTGCACACCCTGCCCGAGGAGGACCCGGCCGTCTACCGGCTGCTCACGGCCGCGGACACTGTCGGGGTCTTCCAGGTCGAGTCGCGTGCCCAGATGGCCACCCTGCCCCGATTCCGCCCCCGAACCTTCTACGACATCGTCGTCGAGGTCGCCCTCATCCGCCCCGGCCCCATCCAGGGTGACGCCGTCAACCCCTACATCCGTCGCCGGCTGAAGCGCGAGGAGGTCACCTACCTGCATGACTCCCTCAAACCCGCCCTGACCAAGACACTGGGAGTGCCACTCTTTCAGGAGCAGCTCATGCAGATCGCCGTCGACGCCGCGGGGTTCAGCCCCGCCGAGGCCGACACCCTGCGTCAGGCCATGGGGGCCAAACGATCCATCGAGCGCATGGACGCCCTCCGCGACAAGCTCATAGCTGGGATGATGTCCCGGGGCATCGACTCGCCTACCGCGGAGAAGATCTACAGCAAGCTGAGGTCGTTCGCCGAGTTCGGCTTCCCCGAGTCCCACGCCTTCTCCTTCGCCTACCTGGTCTACGCCTCGGCCTGGCTCAAGGCGCGCAAGCCCGAGGACTTCTATGCCGGGGTCCTGGCCGCTCAGCCCATGGGCTTCTGGTCCCCGCAGTCCCTCGTCGCCGACGCTCTTCGCCACGGTGTGCGCGTCCTGCCCGCAGACATCAACCGCTCGCTGGCGCAGGCCACCGTCGAGCAGTGGGAAGACCACCAGGATGCAGACCGATCAGACCAGTGGGGGCCGCTCAGACCCCATCCCGCCGCCCCATCTGCCCTTGACGTCCACGATGACCTCGCGGTGCGTCTGGGCCTGGCCCCGCTCAAGGGCCTGGGGGAGCGGGCTGCGCAGGCCATCGTCACCGAGCGCCGTGCCCACGGCCCCTACCGTGACCTGGCTGATCTTGCTCGGCGTGTGAGTCTGAGCCGCTCCCGCCTCGAGGCACTGGCCGTCTCAGGAGCCCTGGACAGCTTGGGGACGGAGCGACGTCAGGCCCTGTGGGCTGCCGGGGTCCTCTCCGATGAGCATGGTCGACGTCGCGGTACCTCCCACCAGGGACGAGGAGCGTGGTGTCAGCCCACGCTTCCGGGGACCGCCGTCGGTGCCCGGGCCCCGACCCTGCCGGCCATGACAGACCGCGAGCGCCAGGGCGCCGACCTGAGCCTGACCGGAGTGTCCACGCACGGCTCGCCCCTGAGGCTGCTGCGCCCCGCACTAGCCGCCGACGGCGTGCTGAGCGCAGCCGATCTCGCAGGTCAGGAGCATGGGAGCCGGGTGCGGGTCGCCGGCGTCGTCACCCACCGGCAGCGCCCCCACACGGCTTCCGGCATGATCTTTCTCAACCTGGAGGACGAGACGGGTCTGCTCAACGTCTCCTGCCGAGCAGGCATGTGGCGCCGCTACCGCAGTGTCGGTAGACGTGCCGTCGCTCTCATCGTGCGCGGCACCGTGGAGAAGGGCGACGGAGTCGTCGCGCTCATGGCCGAGCGTCTCCAGGTCCTTCCCGGTGTTCCCGGAACCGGCAGCCGGGACTGGTGCTGACGGCGGAGTCCCTCACTCCTTGCGGGAGGAGTACGCGGGCAGCTCACCCGTGACCGGGGCGTCTTTGGTGTGCAGCTCGGAGTAGACGGACCAGAGCACGCTGATCAGCGGAACCGCGACGATCGCGCCGAGCAGACCGGCGGCGTAGGTCCCCAGGGCGACGCCGATGATCACCACCACGGGGTGCAGCGAAACCTGACGCCCCATGATGAGGGTTGGAGGATGTGCCCCTCGATCTGACCGATCCCCGCCACCCCTACGCCAACAACGATCATGGTGACGAAGCCGCCGGAGGCCAGGGCCACCACCATGGCCACGATCATCGCCAGAGGGGCGCCGATGATCGGGATGAAGGCGCCGATGAATACGAGTACCGCCAGGGGGGCCGCCAACGGGATCCCCACCAGCTGTAGGAAGATCCCGGCCATGATGGCGTCGGTGAGCGCCACCAGCACGGTGCCACGGGCGTAACCGGCGAAGGTGTACCAGCCGGCGCCCGCAGCCCGGTGAGTCGACTCCCGCATCGTGGCAGGCAGCTCGTTGAGGAACCAGCGCCACATCCTGCCCCCGGAGGCGAGGAAGAAGATGGTGACGAACAGTGCCAGGGCCAGGACTGTGAGCACATCGACGACCGCACTCGCGTTGGAGAGCAACTCCGAGGCCAGGGAGGGGGCATTGGACTGCAGATAGTGCTGCCCCTGACGCAACCAGAGCTGGAACTGGTGATAGATCTGCTGCTGTGTCAGGTGCAGCGGTCCGTTTCTCCAGGAACTCCATGATCGTGTTGAGGCCATCACCGAACTGGGATGCCAGGGAGCTCCACTGACTGGTGACCGAGGTGACCACGTACGTGACCAGTCCGGCAATCGCACCGATGGTGGTGAGCAGTGCCAGGAAGGTTGCCGGGTATCGGGGCATGATCCTGGCGAAGAGGTTGACCATCGGTTGGAGGATCGAGGTGAACACCAGCGCCATGAACAGGCCGATGAAGACCGGGATCACCTGTGAGGTGGCGTAGACGACAAGACCGATGGCGATGACGATGCCGAGCCCCAGCCAGGCCCCCATGCCGCCGCGCACCAGCCAGGAGGGTAAGGAGTCCATGATCGAGGAGCGGGTCGTGACCGTCTCCGGGAAGGAGACCGAGGGCGCCACGCGCACATGGGTGGTCGATACCGGGGGAGCGGCCGGCCTTGCTGCAGCATCCTCGTCTGAGTCGGACTCCCAGTGCAGCTGGTGGTCACGATCCGCCTGCCTGCGCCTCTCCGCCCAGTCGATCCCCCGATCCAGTGCCGTGCGGGCATTCCTGAGCCGGCTCAGCAGGCCGCTGCTGCTGAGAATCTCTCGAGTGGACTTCTTCTCCGAACCGGGTCCCTGAGCCGTCTGGTGGGAGGCGGAGCTCTGGGAGGACTCGGAAACCTCGGCCGGCGCGTCCTGCGCCGGCTCTTGCGACGGAGAGCTGTTGGTTGCCATGGGGTGAACGATCAGTCCTTCACTGGATATCGGGCTGACGAAACACGCCCAGCCTACTAGCGTGGCCCCATGACCGCCCCGAATGTCGGCAATCCGACGCGCCCCGCCGTGACGAATCAGCTGCGTCTGCCCCGCACTACCGCGTTGGGTCCAGGGCGGGGAGGACAGCAGAGGCTTCTTATCGATGCTCCTGCCGGAGCCGCGGAGATCTACCTTCACGGCGCCACCGTCACCTCCTGGGTGCCGCGTGGCGGCACGGAGGTCATCTTCACCTCACGGCAGGCGGTCTTCGACGGCGCCACCGCCATTCGTGGAGGAATTCCCCTGTGCCTGCCGGAGTTCGGCGTCGGCATCAACGGTGACGCCGTGCCGAAGCACGGATGGGCCCGCATCGCCCCCTGGCAGCTGCGGACGGTGACCACGACCGACAGCGGTGGTGTCCGCGCTCTTCTGAGTGTCAGTCGCGACCGCCTGACGGCGCTCTACGAAGTCGAGGTCGGGGAGACGTTGCGTCTAGGACTCAGCCTGCGCAACGAGGGGACCGAGCCCCGCACGGTGGAGGCCGCCACCCACACCTATCTCTCAGTCCACGATGTCACCGCCAGCCGCATCGGCGGGCTCGCCGGCGCCTCCTACAGCGACAACCTGGCCCGCAGTCCCCAGGAGGCTCTCCGCGTCCAGGACGGTGACGTGACGATCTCCGGACCCGTGGACCGCATCTACGACTCCGCCGAACCGATCACCGTGACCGATCCTGGGCGTCAGCGGACCATCGGCATAGACAAGCGCAACGCGCCCTCGACGATCGTGTGGAACCCCTGGTCCACGTACAGCGCCCCACTGCCGGACATGGCCGACGACGAGTTCCCTGCCATGGTGTGCGTCGAGAGCGGAGCGGTGCGAGAGCACGCTCCGACAATAGCCCCCGGGGCGAGCTGGTCCATGCAGGTGACCTTGAGCGTCGAGAGCACCGGAGTGTGATGGGAAGCACTTGGATGTGGCTTGGTGGCCTCGGTGGCCGTCATGCTAAGTTTCTCTGCGTCGCCGGGGCGAGGCCGCGGGGGGAAGTCGCTGAAAAGCGGAGACAACACAAGTCCGAGTGGCGGAATAGGTAGACGCGCTAGCTTGAGGTGCTAGTGCCTTATTAAACGGGCGTGGGGGTTCAAGTCCCCCCTCGGACACCACCAACACATGATCCCCGGAACCATAAGGTTCCGGGGATCATCGCGTTACCGTCAGGAGGCCTCGGTCAGCTCCATTCGGGACGGTAGAGGTCGGGGCGGGAATCGAAGCAGCACATGATGAGCGGCACGATCTCTAGTCCAGCGATGATGAAGAGCGCCCACAAGCCCGACTGTCCTGTGTCGTGCAGCCGCCGCACCATGACAGCGATGTGAGGGACGAACGTCGCCAGCCCGAAAATGCCGATGATTCCCATTACGAGAGTTAAGACTAATCCTGCTGAGGATTCGGAGGCATCGTTAACGATCAGTGCTGCGAGGCTAACGCCGAACACAAGATACAAAATAAAGATGCTGCCGACTAAGAACAGATAGACCACCAGAACTCCGAACGCGAGGCATAGCCGCGGAACTGGGCGTAGCGCTGGAAGAAACGCTTGATGGCCTCACCGAAGCTCGCGCCGGGCAGGGGAGCGATGTCGGGTGTCAGCGGCGGAGGCCCGAACTGTCCGAACTGGTTGGGGGCCCCGTAGGGGGCTGGACCGCCGGGGTAGGGGGCAGGGCTACCATAAGGTGCCTGGTCGCCGTAGGTCGGCTGGGGCGGTTGACCACCGTAGGCCGGCTGCTCGCCGTAGGGGGCGGGGCCGCTTCCGTAGGACATGAATCCTCCAAGTGAGACGGGTCAGGGGGCTGTGAATGCTTGTACGGTCGGAGGCGTCCGAGTAGACGCGCCTTCTGGCCTTGGACCGGCATACAACTGACAGCCTAGGGGAGGTGGCTGAAGACGTCATCCTCTTCTTCGCCACCACGGTGGGGAGTAGTCCCTATATCGAGTCACAGGACAGCCGCCTCGGTAGACTGAGTTCCCATGCACTCTGCCACCCCACTGAGTAGCCCTCCGGGTACGCGGCGCAGTCCCGAGCTGGTACGTGCGCGCGCCGGGGTCTGTCTGGTGTTCCTGGCCAATGGCCTGGGGTTCGCCAACCTGGTGCCGCGTTTCCCAGAGATCGTGGCGGCGTTGGGGCTGAGCAAGAGCGCCTTCGGGCAGGCCGTGGCCGCAGTCGGCGTCGGCGCTCTCGTGGCGGGGCTGGCCGCGTCGTGGCTCATCTCCCGCCTGACCTCGGCCAAGGTCGCCAGCCTGGGCATGCTCGTGGTGGCTCTGGCTCTCCTCGGAGCGGGGCTGGCACCTTCGTGGGGCGTTCTCGCTGTCTGTCTGCTGATTGTCGGCGGGACAGACTCCATTGTCGATGTCGCGCAGAATGCTCACGGGTTGCGGGTCCAGCGCCGTTGGGGCGCCTCCATCGTGACGAGCTTCCATGCCTCGTGGTCACTCGGGCGGTCCTGGGCGCAGCCATGGGGCAGGCCATGGCCGGAGCCGGAGTGGGGCTGGGAACCCATATGGTGCTGACGGCGGCGGTGCTGCTCGTCATCTCGGGAGGCCCCCTGCTCGCAGGCTGGTTTCTGCCCGGCCATGACCGCGCTGATCGCGCTCCCGATCAGAGCGGGGACCTCGATGGTGGTGCCAAGGTGAGGCCTGCGACGTTGCCACGGCGCGCCCGAACGGTCACGATCCTCGTGCTCATCGCCGTCGGTCTGCTGTGTGCCGCGTCGATGTTCCCCGAGGACGTGGCCATGAACTGGTCGTCCCTGCTCCTGTCCGAGCAGGGCGCCAGAGCCGGTCACGTCGGCCTGGGGCTGGTGGCACTTCAGGGAACGATGATCGTGGGGCGACTGGTGGGCGACCGCATCATCGACGCTGTCGGTCAGCGGGCCGTGATCGCCTGGGGCGGAGCCCTGGTCACCCTCGGGATGAGTGCCGCCCTCCTGCTCTCCTCCGTTCCCGGGACGCTGCTCGGGATGGCGATCTCCGGGGCGGGGTGCGCCGTTGCCGTCCCCGTGGCCTACTCCGCTGCCGACGACGTCGAGGGGCTTCCGCCCGGGCTGGGACTGACCATCGTGTCCTGGCTGGCCCGTCTGGCGGTCCTCCTGGCGCCGCCGGTTGTCGGCCGGCTCGCTGACAACCACGGACTGTGGGTGGCTCTGGCCTACGGCTTGCTGGGAGGTCTCATCATGGTCACCTTCTGGCCGGTCCTGCGCCGCAGGCCTGCCGGGAGCTAGGGGACGGGACTGACGCGAGTCGGGCCAGTCCCACGAGGCGTCGTCGTCCGGCGTCCCGGTTGCGCGCCCATACGACACTGACCACCACGGTCGTCGCCACGGCAAGCATGGTGAGTCCGATGTACACAGGAACGCTCAGGAACAGTGCTGAGACGGCTGAAGCGTCCGAAGCATCCGTTGAGTGCTCTGAACTGCGTTCGATGAAGAGCAGAACGCCTCCGGCTGCGCACAGGACCCAGAAGCCGCTGGCTGCCGCGTTCCAGTAGTCCTGTCGGAGGCGCGAGGCGCACCATCCGGGAAGATTGTCAACATCGACGTCTCGGAGGCCTATGCGGCGAGGAGCGTCCTCTCCGGGGACCTGGGTCGGGTAGGCGGCCAGGAGCCGGTCGCAGGCCTGTAATGACGGCATCAGGGCTAATCCAACCATTCCTGTACCGACCAGAATGACGGAGATGACACGACCGGTGTTGAGGCCTGCCCCGCCTCCGCTGAAGACGTAGAAAAAGCCGAGAATGACGATGATGAGGGAGGAGGTGAGGAGGACCTTGAGTCTGCCTCTTCTGACGGTCCTGGTGACGCTGTAGACGTCGGGCCAAGCCGGCCCCATACGGCCATCAAGCGTGACTCCCCGCCTGCGTGCCTCACCGTGAGGGCGGGTGATGAGATCCGGGCGTAGCCCCGCTTCGATGTCGAGCGGACGCGACGATCCCGGTTGCTGTCCGGTGATCTGGGTGAGGACTGAGCGCAGGAGCTGCCACTGCTCCTCGGCGACGAAGTCCGGTGTGCGCAGGATCCAGGCGCTGCGGAGCCCAATGACCATGATCAGAACGCCCAGGATGGTGAATCCAGCAGGCAGGAGCAGAATGAGGAAATCATAATCGAAGGAACGTCCGTAAGCCTCCTCGTCGAGCCTTATCACGCGGGTGGCTATCCTGAGGAAGAAGAACGCGATGACGAAGAAGACGACTCCGAAGCCGACCATGGCCAACCCTGCTCCACATCCCCGGGCCCCACCGCCTGCCTGGTGCCGCAGTGCCTGGATCGTAGGTGGAGACGGCGGCCTTGACCGCCTGCTCGATCTGCTCTGGACCGGCGATGGACGCCGGCACCGTGAGCCGTTCACGAACCAGAGGAAGCCTGGAGTCGGAGCCAAGTCCGGACTCGTAGTAGTAGGCGCGCAGGGTCTGAATGTTCCCACTGTCGTTGGTTGTGGTGCTGACCTTGATGTTGCTGACGCGGGCCGGGACCCTCTGCTCGACTGCGATGACGCCGCCTTCCTGGCGTACTCGCACCGCGGGGAGCTTCCAGCGTGCAATCGCTGGACCGTAGCGACGACTTGCAGGCGCGGGGCTGGGCATACTCATGTGGATGTGTCTCCGTGGGGTGGGGGCAGAACTCAGATCAGTCCTGCTTGATGGCGCAGCTCGTTGTCCTTCTGCTGTATCCAGTGTCTGCCGATCACAACGGTGGCGAGTGCCGTAGTGATGATGACCAGGACAAGGACCGAGTTCCATATCAGGGCGTGGGTGTGAGCCTCATGCGAGGAGGAGCTGGTCGAGAACGCAGTCTGATTCAGCATCACAGAGGCGAATATGGCGAGAACAGCCACGACGAACTCAATCAGGAACACGATCGCAGCAAGGTTCCAGTGGCGTTCGCGCCGGCGCGCATCGCACCATGCGGGTAAGGAGGCGGTGTCGACATCCTCCCAGCCGAGCTCTCGCGGCTCTTCCTCTCCGGGCATCGTGCTGGGATAGGAGACAAGGAGGCGGTCGCAACGCTGGGAGATGTGGGAGAGGATCGCGCCGAATACGCTGATGCCGCCGAGCAGGGGAATGAGTGTGAGCTGCCCGGCGGCGATGAACAGCAGGAAGATCAAGACCCCCACGAGCAGGAAGACTGAGGCGAAGACGGTCATGACGACGAGGGCGCGCCGGCCCTGCCTGACGCGCTTGGCGACGTCGTAGGCGTCCGGCCATGGAGGACCCATGCGTCCGTCACGGGTGACTCCTCCTCGCGTGAGAGAGACTCCGCTCGGGTGAGTGATGAGATCCCGCCGCAGGCCCGCCTCAATGTCCAGGGGGCGTGACGAACCGGGCTCCTGCCCCGACAGCTGGGTCAGGACCTGACGCAACAGCCCCCACTGCTCCTCGGCCACGAACCTCGGAGTGCGCAAGACCCAAGCGGCGCGAGCGCAGGTGACCGCGATGGTGAGTGCCATGAGGACGAAGACGCCGGGCAGAACTGCGAAGACCTTCTGCAAGCCGGTAAAGGGATCACCCGGGGGTGCGATGGAGGGGCTTCGGTGGAAGGAGATGGCGAGGTACAGGCCGGCTCCCGCCAGGCCCAGTGCGGCGACGGTCTGCAGCAGCCGCGGCAGCGCGCCCCCACTGAGCTGAACGGACAGCGCCGCCGTGCCCGGGTCGTAGGCGGCGATGGCATGGTCTACGGCTTGACGAACCTGCTGCTCGCTCACTGCGCTTGCTGGAACGGTCAGCCGTTCCTTGACGAGTGGTACTGATGTCGGTGATCCCAGTCCGGCTTCATAGATCGGAGTCTGATACTCGTCGTGGATGCTGCTGGAGTCATGCCCGCTGCTCGTGTGTATGCCTTCCACGCGGGCGGCGACGCGCTGCTCGATCGTGATGACATCGCCGCGTCTGCCTACCCTCACTGAGGGCAACATCCAGCGGGGGATGGCGGGACCGTGGCGTCGGCTCTCAGGCGTTGGGGCGTTAGTCACTCAATCTCTTCTCGTCGGGGCGTCGCCCTCGAGCATAGGCCCACGCAATGAACCGGGAGGGGAATTCGAGCGACTCATCAAGAGTGGGACCAGGGGAGGCGTTAGCATCGGCCTCCATGGACTCCTTTGAGATGACTGTTCCCGCGGATGCCGGTCTGCCCGCACTTGTGCTGTCGATCCCGACCGGCGACGACGTCGACCGCATCACTGAGATCTGCCAGGACGCGGACATTCAGGAGTGGACCACCATCCCCTGTGGCTACCAGCGCAGCGACGCACAGTTCTTCGTCGAGCGGGTCGTTGCCGACGGCTGGAGTGAGGGGCGTGAGCTCACCTGGGCGGTTCGCGAGGCCGGCGATGACGGCGCATCGGCGACCCTCGTGGGCATGCTCAGCATGACCCTGAGCGGCCCTGAGAGCGCTCGGATCGGCGAGATCGGGTACTGGCTCGCTGCTGCCGCGCGCGGGCGCGGCACCATGGCCCGCGCCGTCGCCGCCCTTATCGATACGGCCTTCGACCCGAGCGGCCCCCTGAGCCTGTCCGTGCTGAGATGGCGCTGCTACATCCACGAGACGAGCCGCGGGCCGGTGCCCAACTGGGCCTCCTGGAAGGTCGCCTGGTCCCTCGGCTTCCAGCGGGAAGGGCGAGTGCGCCGCTTCCTGCCCAATGACAGCCGGCTCCATGATGGCTGGATCGGCACCCTGCTGCCCGAGGACCCGCGTGAGCCGCAGGCTCCCTGGGACGGCCCCGTTGACGCAGACGACGTTCTTCCCCTGGTGCCGCACGACGGCGTCGGGGAGCGGGAGGGTGACGACCCCGAGGCCTTGGTGCGTCGCTTCCACCATGTCTACGGACTCCCCGTCCAGACCGACGGTGCCAGCCTCGAGCGTGAGAGCCTCGGTATGCGCATGAGTCTCATCGCCGAGGAGTTCGCTGAGCTCGTCGGCGCCGTCTATGGGCAGGCGGCGCGCGATGAGATCGAGTCGAGCTACCGTCGCGCCGTGGCTGCTGATGACGGTGCTCGTGACACCGTCGAGGCCGCCGATGCCCTGGCGGATCTCGTCTACGTCATCTACGGCATGGCTCTGGAGACCGGGATCGACCTGGCGGCCGTGCTCGCCGAGGTGCAGCGCTCCAACATGTCCAAGCTGGGCGTCGACGGCCGGCCGGTCCACCGTGAGGACGGCAAGGTCCTCAAGGGGCCTGACTACTTCCCTCCGGACGTGGAGGCTGTGCTGCGTCGTCGCCGCCTGCGCTGAGAGGAGTCTCTCGAGGCGGCCATAACTATACTGTGCATGTAGTACAGTTCCGGCCGTGACTCGTACTCCCGGACTGCGCGCCTGGGCCGCCCTGGCCGTCCTGACCCTGGCCGTGACCCTGCTGGCCATCGATTCCACGGTGCTGGCGCTGGCGATCCCCTCGCTGAGTACCGACCTGAGCCCGACTGCCAGCCAGCTGCTGTGGATCGGTGACATCTACTCCTTCACCCTGGCCGGTCTGCTGGTCACCATGGGTAACGTCGCCGACCGCATCGGTCGGCGACGCCTCCTGCTCATCGGGACGCTCGGCTTCGGGGTGGCCAGCATCATGGCGGCCTTCGCGCCGAGCGCGGGAGCCCTCATCGCCGTTCGAGCCCTGCTGGGTGTCGGTGGCGCCACGATCATGCCCTCCACCCTGTCCCTCATACGCAACATCTTCCTCGACGCCCGCCACCGCGCCACCGCCATCGCCATCTGGTCCGCCGGCAGCTCCGGCGGCACCGCCCTGGGGCCGCTGGTTGGCGGTGTCCTGCTCGAGCACTTCTGGTGGGGCAGCGTCTTCCTCATCAACGTCCCGGTCATGGCGGCTGTCATCGTCACGGGCCTGTGGCTCCTGCCGGAGTCCAAGAACGAGCAGGGCGCCCCGGTGGATCTGGCCTCTGCGGTCCTGTCGGTCCTGGCCATCGTGCCGATCACCCTACGCCGTCAAGTCCTTCGCGCATGACGGTCTCACTGTCGTTGCGATCGCAGCACTGGTGGGTGGTTTGGCCGCCGGATGGCTATTCATCAGGCGTCAGCGCACGCTGGCCACGCCGCTGATCGACGTCGAGCTCTTCCGGCGCCCCGCGTTCACCTGGGCGATTGCGGCCACTGTCCTGGCGATCTTCGCCTTGGCCGGTCTGCTGTACTTCTTCTCCCAGTACCTCCAGCTCGTTCGAGGCTACTCCACGCCCGAGCGGGCCTGACCGAGGTGCCCGCATCACTTGCCTCCATCGTCGTTGTCGCGGTCGTGGCCACGGTGGTGCGCCGACTCGGCAATGGCCGGGCGCTCGGGAGCGGCCTGCTCGTGGCCGCGGTGGGGCTGGTTGTGGTCGCTCTGGGGGAGTCCTACGGCGGGATCGTGGTGATCTGCGTCGGCCTGCTCGTCATTGGCGCAGGTATCGGCCTGGCTTTCACGGTCTCCACCGGAGCGGTTCTGGGGGCGGTGCCGGCGGACCGCGCCGGTGCGGCCTCCGCCATCTCCGAGACCGGACTCGAGCTGGGAGTTGCCCTGGGGATCGCGGTGCTCGGCACGATTCAGGATGTCGGTTACCGGCTCCTGCTCGGACAGGCCCCCCTCCGGGCTCCCGAGGCGGGTCGCCGACGCCGCCGAGCAGTCCCTGGCCACCCTGGCGGGTGTCGTCGACCTGGGTGACCCCGGGCAGGCCGAGCTGATGGTTCAGGCCCGGGAGGCATTCACTCGCGCCATGCAGGCCACCGCCGTGACTGCTGCCGGTATCCTCCTGTTCGCGGGTGTGATGGCTGCACGTCATGTTCCAGCGGCGAGTGAGGAGAGCTCATGAGAACCTCGAAACGGGACCGCATCATCACCGGGGCGCTCGAGCTTGCCCACCGTGACGGCTTCGATACGCTCACCTTCGATGCCTTGGCCGAGCACGTCGGACTGACCCGAGGCGGAGTCATCTACCACTTCCGCACCAAGACCGAGCTCCTGGAGGGGATCGCGGCAGCGTTCCTGGAGCGGTGGCGGACTCAGGCCCTGGCTGCGCTGGGCGGGCCCCTGGAGGAGGCGAGCCGGACCGAGCGCATCGAGGCACTGACTCGCTCAGTCCTCGACGGCGAGATCTGCCCGGCGAGGTCAGCTTCATGCTCTCGGCCACGCCGGAGGCGGAGATGCTCAAGGAGGCCTGGAACACGCTGAGCCGGGAGTGGGTGGGTGAGATCCGTGAGCTCACTGCCATGCAACGCGTGGCGCTGCTGGCCGTGGACGGATGGTGGGCCAACCGCGCCGTCGACAGCCGTAGCCGTAACCCCGATGAGCCCGCCATCGCCGAGCTCATCGTGTCCCTGGCTCGCGGTGAGGACGCTGGCGGACGGCAGTGACAGGGTCCCCTAGAAGCGGGGAATGTTACGCATGTTCGATGTCGCCATGCTCACGGCCTCCCCCGCACCTCGATTGAGAACGATCTTGCTCATTGCTGTGGCGAAGCCGATCAGCTGCTCACCCGTGATCTCCGGAGGAAGCGACAGGGCATTGGGGTCGGTGACGACCTCTACCAGTGCTGGGCCATTGAAGTCGAAGGCCTTCTGAAAAGCTCTGCGCAAGTCTCGTGGATCGTCAACGCGTTCGCCATGGAAACCGATCGACTGTGCTACTCCGGCGTAGTTGACGTCGTGGACATCAGTGCCGAAGTCGGGCAGGCCATTGACCAGCATCTCGAGCTTCACCATACCCAGAGTCGAGTTGTTGAAGACCACGACCTTGATCGGCAGGTTGTGCATACGGGCGGTCACGAGCTCTCCCATGAGCATGGACAGGCCGCCGTCGCCGGACACGGAGATCACCTGGCGATGGGGATGGGAGACCTGTGCGCCGATGGCATGGGGGAGAGCGTTTGCCATGGATCCGTGCAGGAAGGAGCCGATGAGGCGGCGCGTACCTAGCGGGTCGATGTAACGTGCGGTCCACACGTTGCACATTCCGGTGTCTGCGGTGAAGATCGCGTCCCTGGCGGCGACCTCGTTGAGCACGTGGGCGGCATACTCGGGGTGAATGGGTTTGATCCTGTCCGCCTTGCGCGTATAGGCGCCAATGGGTGCCTTCATGATCTTGGCATGCTTCTTGAGCTGAGCCTTGAGAAAAGCGTCCGAGCGGCGTTTCTTAATATGCGGAATGAGAGCTTCGATAAACGGAATGACGTCTGAGTGAATCGGGTGAGAGACGTCGGTGCGCCGTCCCAGTTTCTCAGCGTGATTGTCCACCTGGACCGTCACGGTGTCCGGTAGGAACTGATCGTAAGGGAAGTCGGTCCCCAGCAGGAGCAGTACGTCGGCGTCCTTCATGCCCTCGGCGGCGGCCCCGTATCCCAGGAGGCCCGTCATACCGACGTCGTAGGGATTGTCATACTGGATGAAGTCCTTGCCGCGCAACGAATGACCGATCGGTGCTTTGAGCAGGTCGGCCAGTGCGATGACTTCGTCATGAGCGCCCTTGACGCCGGCACCGGCGAAGATCGCTACCCTCCGAGACTTGTTGAGTAAGGCGGACACCTCGGCCACGTCAGCAGGGTTGGGCGACAGGGTGGCCGGTCTGGCCTTGGAATACTCGGGAATGGCGGCAGTGGCCTTCTCGTCGGAGACATCTCCCGGCAATGAGATCACGCTCACGCCGCTCAGGCTGACAGCGTGGCGGATTGCGGCGTTGACGACACGAGGAGCCTGCTTGGGGGTGGAGATGAGCTCTGAGTAGACCGAGCACTCGTTGAACAGACGATCCGGGTGGGTCTCCTGGAAGTAGGACTGGCCAATCTGAACGCTGGGGATGTGCGAGGCGATCGCCAGCACCGGGGCGCCCGAGCGCTGTGCGTCGTACAGGCCGTTAATCAGGTGAAGGTTGCCCGGACCGCAGGAGCCGGCGCACACGGAGAGCTCTCCGGTCAGCTGCGCCTCAGCCGCAGCAGCGAAGGCAGCGGCCTCCTCATGGCGTACATGGACCCAGTCGATCCCACCCTTGGCGGAACCGCCAGCCTTACGGACGGCGTCGACGATCGGATTGAGGGAGTCTCCTACGATTCCGTATATCCTGCGGACACCGGCATCGACGAGCTGGGCCACGAGCTGTTCTGCGACATTCATGCGTCTCTCCCTGGAGATCCTGGATTCGAGTGACCCCATCAGGCTACGCCCAGTGCGACCATAGTCCTAGAATTGATGGCCTGTTGTGAACGAGAAGACCATCAGTGCATGGCACGATGGGCCCA